>Ga0081538_10000194_pt1 | contig 67012 bp, 70 predicted proteins | sample TabmetS5T2R1_FD_71022 | JGI IMG/M metagenome (GOLD analysis project Ga0081538, IMG submission 71022) | Tabebuia heterophylla rhizosphere microbial communities from the University of Puerto Rico - S5T2R1 | ecosystem: Host-associated > Plants > Roots > Rhizosphere ... | reverse complement strand
GAAGCTCAGGCGGGCGTTAGCCCCTCGCCGACGATGCGCTCCTGCTCCTGGAGGTGCGCGGTCGGGTAGCCCTCGCTCGGGCTGGCGCGCCAGGGCCGGCCGGCGTAGCGCAGCGGCACACGACCGCCGATCGCCTCCTCGAGGCGGTGGCGGATCGCCCGCCACGGGCCCATGTTCTGCGGTTCTTCCTGGGCCCAGACGACTTCCTGCAGCGCGGGGTACGACGCCACGAGCGACGCGGCCTCGGCGACCGGGAAGGGATAGAGCTGCTCGAGCCGCGCGACCGCGATCTCGGGTCGCTGCGCGCGCTGCTCGTTGCCGACGATGTCGTAGTAGACCTTGCCCGACGAGAGGACGAGCCGACGGACGGCGTCATGCGGCCGGTCGTCGTCGATGACCGGCAGGAAGCGGCCGTCGGTGAGCTCCTCGAGTCGGGCGGCCGAGTCGCGCAGCCGGAGCAGGCCCTTGGGCGTCATGACGATGAGCGGCCGGGCGCTGGGGTCGAGCGCCTGCCGTCGAAGGAGATGGAAGTACTGCGCCGACGTGCTCGGGTTGGCGATCCTGATGTTCTCCTGGGCGGCCAGCTGGAGGAACCGCTCAAGTCGCGCGCTGGAGTGCTCCGGGCCGTTCCCCTCGTAGCCGTGGGGCAGCAGCAGCGTCAGCCGCGAGGTCTGCGCCCACTTGGAGAGACCCGAGACGAGGAACTGGTCGACGACGATCTGGGCACCATTGACGAAGTCGCCGAACTGGGCCTCCCAGACGACGAGCGTCTCGGGCGCGCCGACCGAGTACCCGTACTCGAAGCCGAGCGCGGCGTACTCGGACAGCGGCGAGTTGTAGACCTCGAAGGCTGCCTCCGCCTCGGGCAGGTTCTTCATCGGCGTGTACTGCTCGGCCGTCTGCGCGTCGTGGAGCACGAGGTGCCGGTGCGAGAACGTCCCCCGTTCGGTGTCCTGGCCGGTCAGCCGGATCGGGATGCCCTCGACGAGCAGGCTCGCGAAGGCGAGCGCCTCGGCCTGCCCCCAGTCGATCTCGCCCTGATCGATTGCCTGGATCCGGCGATCGAGCTGACGCTCGAGCTTCGGGTGGACCGTGAAGCGGCCGGGGAAGGTGAGCAGCTCGTCGTTCAGCTCGCGTAGGCGGTCCGCGCCGACCGCGGTGACGACGTCGGACCCATTCGTCGGCGGCGTCCGCTCGCTCGGTGCCGGCCCGGGAGCGCCGAACCTCGCCTTCAGGGTCTCGTGCGCCGCCTTGAGCCGGCGCTCGACCTCGGCGACGATCGACTCCGCCTCCTCCTCCGTGACGACGCCCTCGTCGATCAGCTGCGCGGCGTACTGCTCCCGGACGCTCGGATGCCCCTCGATCCGCTTGACCATCAAGGGCTGGGTGTAGGCCGGCTCGTCGCCCTCGTTGTGACCCCAGCGCCGGTAGCCGACGAGATCGATGACGAAGTCGTGGCCGAACCGTCGCCGGAAGCCGAGTGCGAGGCGGATCGTCGCGACCGCCGCCTCGGGATCGTCAGCGTTGACGTGGACGATCGGGATGTCGAACCCCTTCGCGAGGTCGCTCGAGTAGCGGGTCGAGCGCCCGTCGGCCGGGTCGGTCGTGAAGCCGACCTGGTTGTTGCCGATCACGTGCAGCGTGCCGCCGGTCGAGTACCCGCCGAGCCCTTCGAGGTTGAGCGTCTCGGCGACGACGCCCTGCGCAGGGAAGGAGGCGTCGCCGTGGATCAGCACCGGGAGCGCGACGCGTGCGTCGTGCGCTCCTTCGCGCGCGGACCGGTCGGTCTGCAGGCTGCGCGCCAGGCCTTCGACCACCGGGTCGACGGCCTCGAGGTGGCTCGGGTTGGCGGCGAGCGACACGGTGATATGGCCCGAGGCCGTGTTCCTCCGCCCCTGGGCGCCGAGGTGGTACTTGACGTCGCCGCTGGCGCCGGACGGCCGCGCCGACAGCGCCTCGAGTGTCCGCTCACCCTCGAACTCGCGCAGGATCGTCTCGTACGGCCGGCCGATCACATGCGCGAGGACGTTGAGCCGCCCGCGGTGGGCCATCCCGATCACGAGCTCGTGGGCACCGTCCTCGGCGGCGAGCTCGATCGCCGTGTCCAGCATCGGCACGAGCACGTCCAGCCCCTCGACGGAGAACTGCTTCTGGCCGAGGAACGCGCGCCGGAGATAGCGCTCCAGGCCCTCGACTTCGGTCAGACGTGTCAGCAGGCGGCGTTTATCGTCCGCGGAGAGCGGCGTCTTGTACCTGCCCGACTCGATCGCCTGGCGCAGCCAGACCCGTTCCTGGTGGTCCGAGATGTGCTCGATCTCGTACGCGCTCGTCCCGGCATACGTCTCCTGCAGCCTCGGGAGCACGTCGGCCAGGGTCTCGCCGGGGAAGTACACACGGAGGAGCCGGGCCGGGATCTCTTCCTGAAGCTCTGCCGTCAGCGGCGGGACGAGGCGCTCGGGCTCGAGCGCCGGGTCACCCACGGGCTCGGAGCCGAGCGGGTCGAGGCGTGCGGCCAGGTGGCCGTGCGTGCGGTGGGCCTTCACGAGCGCCATCGCGGCCGCGACGGCGCCGAGCAGCGTCTCGTCGGCGACCGGAGTCGGGGCCGGCTCGGGCTCGGCCGGGACCTCCGGGGGAGCGGTGACGACCGGCGTGGCCTGGCCGTCCTCAGCGGCCCGGAGCAGCTCGACGAGCCGCGCAACGCCGGGATGCTGCGCGAGCAGGTCGCTCTCGCCGCTCTCGAAAAGCGCGCGCCACTCGGAGGGAACCCCCTCCGGGTTCTCCAGGTACTCGTCCAGGAGCGCGCGGGCGTAGCCCGCGTTGAGTCCGTCTACCTCAGCCACGGTGCTGTGTTCTTTGTAGCAGGGGTCTTTCCCCTGTCAGCGGCTACCAGAGCGGTCGGGAAGTAATGACACAGACGATCATGCCGGTCAGCCAGCCGAGCGAGGCGACCGCGACGCCGGCGGCCGCGAGGCGCTGGCTCCGGTCGGCGAGCGCGGCGCCGAGCATGCCGACGAAGATCGCGAAGACGCCGATCACCACCGGCCGATACGCGACGGCGATCGCGCCGCCGACCATGGCGATCGCGGCGAGAAAGCCGGCGACGAGGTCGGCCGGACGATCTCTCCTCGCTGCGTCGTAGGTGCTCAGCGGATCGCTTTCCGCGCGGCTCGCTGCGGAGCGCGCCCGCGGTCATGCGGACCTCCGCGCTGCGGCCGGCGTGGGCCGGGACGGCGGTGGCGGTCGGGAGGCTCGGTCCCGGCGGGAACGAGCAGCGGTGCGGGCTCGGGAGGACGAGGCTCGGCGCGGACGGCCCACCAGACGACGCCGATCAGGTACAGGATCGGCAGCTTGAGGACGAGCATCAGGAAGATGATCTCGACCACGGCCGCATTGTAGGCGCCTTCAGGCGAAGGACGTGATCACGGTGCGAATCCCCTCCTGGCGCTCCATGGCGCCGAAGGCCTCGTTCACGTCCTCGAGCGGGATCGTGTTGGTGACGAGCGCCTCCGCATCGAACTCGCCCGCGAGCCAGCGGTCGACGAGCTGCGGCACCTGCGTCCGCCCCTTGACACCTCCGAACGACGAGCCTGCCACCCGGCGGCCGGTGATCAGGAGCCGTGGGACGACGTCGAGCGTCTCTCCCTTGCCGGCGACGCCGATCATCGTCGCGAGCCCCCAGGCTTCACGCGCTGCCTCGACGGCCTGCCGCATCACTCCGACGTTGCCGGTCGCCTCGAACGTGTAGTCGGCGCCGAAGCCGCCCGTCTCGGAGCGGATCCAGTCGACGATGTCGTCGGCCGCCACACGCGTGTCCGTGGCGCCGTGGCGGCTCGCCTCGCTGAGACGCTCCTCGGAGAGGTCGACGGCGACGATCCGCTCGGCGCCGGCGAGCCGGCAGCCGATGACGGCTCCGAGGCCGACCAGTCCGCAGCCGAAGACCGCACACGTCGAGCCCGGCGCGACCTGGGCCGTGTAGAGCGCTGCGCCGATTCCGGTCGAGAGCCCGCAGGCGAACGGCGCACAGGCGGCAAGCGGCGCGTCCTGGTTGACCTTCGCCAGTGCGATCTGGGGGACGACGGTGTACCCGGCGAAGGTCGACGTGCCCATGAAGTGCCGGAGCTCGCCGCCCTCAGGGCGCGCGAATCGGGTCGTCCCGTCCGGCAGGAAGCCGAGCCCCTGCTGGTCCCGGATCGCAACACACCGGTTCGTCCGCGGATCGAGGCAGTGGAGGCACTCGCCGCACTCGGGCGCGAACAGGGTGACGACGTGGTCGCCGGGCGCGACGAAGGTGACGTCGGGGCCAATCGTCTCCACGACGCCGGCACCTTCGTGGCCGAGAACGCAGTCGGTGTAGCCAGTCGGGTCCGCGCCGGAAGCCGTGTAGAGGTCGGTGTGGCAGACCCCGCAGGCCTCGAGCCGGACGAGCGCTTCGCCGGCCTTCGGCTCGGCCAGCTCGACGTCCTGGACCACGAGCGGCTGCCCGAACTCCTCGAGCACCGCCGCCTTCACCTTCACGTGGCGATCCTACGGCGTTGGGAAGAGAGTGGAGCCAGCCGGGCTCGAACCGGCGACCTCTGCCATGCCATGGCAGCGCTCTCCCAACTGAGCTATGGCCCCTTGGTGCCGCCCCAGTGTAGCCGCGAACTCGAAATCTTCTGCCCAATGGATACCGAGCCGCTGGTTGTTTTGTGTAGGCGCTAACCGAAGGAGAATCTGTGTCCGGGCTCTGACCGAGCCAAACGGGATGTAGTAGCAGCGCTCGTTGTCGGGGCAGTAAGCGGCGAAGGCATCTATTTCGTCGGCTGTGTACACGCGCCGTCGCAAACCTTCTCGCGCACGACGATTCGAGTAGCAGCGAACGATGATCGCATCGCCGAGCCGCGGCGACCACTTGCACTGCACACGCACGAGCTCATCTCCGAGTAGGAAGATCATGTCGAAGCGGCCGCCTTCGCCGATTGGGCGATAGACCTCGATCCCGAGCTTGGTCGCCTCGTGCATCACGGCCGTCTCCGCGATCGCGCCCTTCTGATCCGTCGTCAACATCGACAACGAATTCTAGTTGTCTGGTCGGACGACTACGCGGTAGCGGCGTCGAGCTCGACCGAGGGCATGTCGCCCCAGAGCTCCTCGAGGCCGTAGTAGCCTCGCGTGTCCGGCGTGAAGACGTGCAGGACGACGTCGAGGTAGTCGGCGAGGATCCAGTTGCCCTGGTTCGCCCCTTCGACGGAGCGTGGCCTCAGCTCGTGCTCCGCCTTCAGCCGCTCCCGCACCTCGTCGGCGATCGCCTTCGTCTGGCGCGGGTTTCGGCCCGTGCACAGGACGAAGAAGTCGGTGTACGTGCAGACCGGCCGCAGGTCGAGGATGACGATGTCCTCCGCCAGCTTCTCACGGGCGAGGCCGGCGATGAGGCGAGCTTGTTCGATCGAGGTCAGTCGGAAAGAGTCCTTTCGCGTCTCCTGTGCCGCATTCTAGCCCCGCCTCCCGGCGTACAAACCACGGCGCCCGATCTCGTCCGCGACCGACGCGGGGACGAGGTCGTCGATCGGCTCTCCGCGCGCGATTCGCCGCCGGACCTGGGACGACGAGATGTCGTGCTCCGCGATCTCGAAGGTCTCGACGTCGCCCTCGGGCAAGCGCTCACCCGGCCTCGCAGCAACCGCCAACGGGATCAGCTTCCGGATCTCGCCCGCGTCCTTCCAGGTGTCGAACGCAGACCACTGGTCGGCTCCGATGACGAAGACTGCGTTCTCGGGACGCTCGTCCCGGAGGAAGTCGACCGTGTAGGCATGGTCGTCGAGCCGAACTTCGGTGTCCGGAAGGCTCCCGAAAGCGAGCCGGGCAAGCTCCAGGCGGGTCTCTGCATCGAGCTCGGTCTCCCGGTGGCCCGGGCGCTCGATCACGACCACGAGCAGCCGGTCGACGCCGAGCCCCTCGAGTGCGCCCTCGGCCAGCGCGACGTGGCCCAGGTGCGGCGGGTCGAACGCACCGCCGAGGATCGCCGTCCTCAAAGCGTCACGGTCTGATCCCCGACCTCCACCTCGGCCCCGGTCTTCGCCCCGGCCGCGCGCAGCGCGTCCTCCAGCTCCCGCTGCTCCGGCACCGCGCCGACGACGCGAAAGCCACGATCGGTTCGGTAGATCCGGTAGGCGCGCGCCTGCTTTGCGCGGGGCCGGTAGTCGAGGAAGTCGACGAGGCCGTCCTCGTCGACGGCACCGGGCTCGGCCTGCGCGGGACAGAGCTCGAAGAGCGCGCTCTGGAGGGCGTCGATGCCCTCACCCGTCGCCGCGGAGGTCCGCACAGTCCGCAGGACCCTCGGATCCTCGGGGACGAACGACGCGTCCTGCGCGATGTCGATCTTGTTGAGGACGACGATCTGCGGGAGCTCGTCGAGGCCGGCGCCGTACGCGCTCAGCTCGTGGTCGATCGTCTCGAACCGCTCTGCCGCGTCACTTTCGGCCGCATCGATCACATGAACGAGCAGCCGTGCCCGCTCCAGATGCGCGAGGAACTCGTGACCGAGCCCGATCCCCTCGCTAGCCCCCTCGATCAGACCGGGGACGTCCGCGACGATCAGCTGCCGCCCATCGGGCGCCTCGACCGTCCCGAGCACCGGCGAGAGGGTCGTGAACGGGTAGTCGGCGACCTTCGGCTTCGCGTTCGAGATCCGGCGCAGGAGCGAGGACTTGCCCGCATTCGGAAGGCCGACGAGCGCGGCGTCGGCGAGCAGCTTGAGCCGGAGCTCGAGCTCGGCCTCCTCGCCGGGCAAGCCGACCTCGGCGAACCGCGGGGCTCGCCGAGTCGGGGTCGCGAACCGCTTGTTGCCGCGGCCACCCGAGCCGCCCCGCGCCGCGACGACCCGCGCGTCCCGCGTCGCCAGGTCTGCGATCAGGCGCTCGTCGTCGTCGAAGACCTGCGTCCCGACCGGGACGCGGAGCTCGACGTCGGCTCCGTCGGCTCCGTGCTTGCCGGCGCCGTGGCCCTGGCCGCCCTTCGGCGCCACGTAGCTGCGCCGCGCCTGGAACCTCCCGAGGTCACGAAGATCAGGGTCGGCAACGAGAACGACGTCGCCGCCGCGGCCGCCGTCGCCGCCGTCAGGCCCGCCCTTCGGCACGTACTTCTCGCGTCGGAAGCTGAGCGCGCCGTGCCCACCTCGCCCGGCCTGCACGCGGATGCGGGCCCGGTCGTGGAACACCAGGACGCTGCGTTACGAGCTTTCCGGGCCGCCGACGACGACCGTTCTCCGGTCGCCGCTGCGGCGGTACTCGACCTTGCCGTCTCGGGTCGCGAAGATCGTGTCGTCTCGGCCGAGGCCGGCACCCGGCCCCGGGCGGAACCGCGTGCCGCGCTGGCGCACCAGGATCATCCCGGCGCGGACGTCCTGTCCGTCGTAGATCTTCACGCCGAGGCGCTTCGCCTGCGAGTCGCGCCCGTTGCGAGAAGAGCCAAGTCCCTTTTTATGTGCCATCTCTTACGCCTTTGTCTCGGTCGAAGCCGACGGCTTCGCCGCGGTCTTCCGGGTTCGGGTCCCGGACGTTGTAGCAGACGCCTTCCGGGCCGTCGGCTTGGCGCCGATCGACTCGATCTGGATCTGGGTGAGCTTGCTGCGGAAACCCGTGTGCCGACGGTAGCCGGTCCGACGGCGGTACTTGCCGATCCGGATCTTCTCGCCCTGCACGTGCGCGAGCACCTTCGCCGTCACCGGCTGCCCCTTCGGCGAGAGCTCCGCCTTGCCGTCACCGCCCTCGAAGATGACGTCCGGCTTGAACGTCTTGTTCTCGTCCAGGTCCAGGCGGTCCACGAGCAGCTTCTCGCCCTCACGGACGACGTACTGCTTCCCACCGAGCTTGATGATCGCGTAACCGGCCATGGAAAACGCGGGCTTCAACCCGCGCAAAGTCAGTCTACCAGCGGTTTCTCGCTGGTCGCCGTTGCCTCGGCGGCGGGCTTCTTCTTCCGCCGGCGACCGCCTCGGGACCCGCGCCGCGTCTTCTTGCGCTTCGGCTGCTCGCCGTCGACGGCCTCGCCGTCCGAAGTCGCGGCACCGAGCCCTGGGTCGGGGACGTGGATCAGCACCGGAGCCGACTCGGGCTGGCCGTTGTCGGTCGGCTCGGGCTCCGCCTCGGCGGCCTCAGCCGGGGCAGCCGGCTTCTTCTTCCGCCGCCGTCCGCCGCGCGAGCCGCGCCGCGTCTTCTTGCGCTTCGGTTGGGTCTCCTCGGCCGCCTGCTCTTCGGCAACAGCCTCGGGCTCCTCGTCGACGGGCTCGGCCTCGACGGCCGCCTGCTCCGCCGGCTTCGGCTTCTCGTCGGCCTTCTTCGTCGACCGCGAGCGACGGGCACGGGTCGGCTTCTCGGCCATCGCCTCGGCGGTGATCGGCGGCTCCGCTTCGCCGAGTCCTGCGGTCGGCTCGGCGTAGGCGATTCCGTCGAGCACCCGGGTGATCCGTGTCTTGACCCGCTTGCCGACCATGCCGGCCGCGCCGGCGACGGAGATCGGGAAGTCGCCGTCCTTCCCCACCCCCGCGGTGCGATCGTGCAGCCCGACCTCAACGAGCTTGAGCTGGCGCACCTGGCCTTCCTCGACCGGGGCGTCCGGCTGGAGCTTCGCCACCGAGCCGCGTTCGAGCACCTCGAAGTGGTCGGCGGACACGCCCTCCTTGCCGACGATGAAGAACCGGCGGCGCGTGCGCTCCTCGATCGCGGTGAGGCGGGTCGCCCCCGGGCCGATCAGGATCGCCGCCACATGGGCGTTGAGCTCCACGCGGAACGCGCCGGTCCGCGAGCCGGCTGCGAGGGCGCGCAGCTTGCGCTCGGCCTCGACGGCCGCCGACGTCTCGGAGATGACGATGCCGTCCCCCTCGCAGGTCGGGCAGCGCTTGGTGAGGATCTCGCGCGGCCCGTGCGCGACGTTCTGGCGCGTCATCTCGACGAGCCCGAGCGGCGAGATCTCGACGACGTAGGTCTTCGTCCGATCGCGCTCCAGCTCGGTCTTCAGCGCCTCCTCGACAGTGGCCCGGTTCCGCGGGTTGGCCATGTCGATGAAGTCGATGACGATGATCCCGCCGATGTCGCGCAGCCGCAGCTGGCGTACGACTTCCTTGACCGCCTCGAGGTTGTTCTTCGTGATCGTGTCCTCCAGGCGCTGGCCGGACGATTTCGACCGCGAGCCGACGAAGCGCCCGGTGTTCACGTCGATGACGGTGAAGGCCTCGGCGTAGTCGAAGACGAGGTAGCCGCCGGACGGCAGGTCGACCCTGCGCGAGAGCGTCGAGCGGATCTCGTCCTCGACGCCGAAGTCCTCGAACAGCGACGACTTCCCCGAGTGCTTCAGCACCCGCTCGGCCATCGAGGGCGAGGTCTTCTTCAGGTAGCCGACGATGCGCTTGTACGTGCGGTCGTGGTCGACGATCGCGCGCTCGTAATCGCCCGTGAACAGGTCGCGGATCACCCGGAGCGGCAGCTCCGCCTCCTGGTAGACGAGCGCGGGCGCCTTCGCAGCCTTCGCCCGGTCTTGAATCGCCTTCCAGAGCCGCTCCAGGAAGTCGATGTCGCGCTCGATGTCCTCGGCCGAGGCGCCCTCTGCGGCGGTTCGGACGATCACGCTTCCCTTCTTCGGGCCCACCTCCTTGACGATGTCGCGAAGGCGGGAGCGCTCCTCGTCCGGAAGGCGGCGGGAGACGCCGAAACCTTCCCCGCTCGGGACGTAGACGACGAAGCGGCCGGGCAGCGAGATCTCGGTCGTCAGTCGCGCGCCCTTCGACTTCATCGGATCCTTGACGGCCTGGACGAGAAGCTCCTCGCCGCGGCTCAGCAGATCCTGGATCTTCCGTCCGTGCCGACGGCCCTCGAGCTCGGGCGTGACGATCTCGTCGACGTAAAGGAACCCGTTCTTCTCCAGGCCGATCTCGACGAACGCGGCCTCCATCCCAGGCAGGACGTTGTCGACGGTCCCCTTGTAGATGTTCCCCGCGATCGAGCGGCTCTCGTCGCGCTCGAGGTAGACCTCGGCGACCTTGTCGTCCTCGAGGACGGCGACGCGCTGCTCGCCGACGTCGACGGAGACGAGGAGCTCGCGCTTCGCAGGTGGAGGAAGCGTGCGCGGTGTGGCCGTGCGGCGCCGGGTCGTGCGCGCAGGCGGTCGTCCTCCGTCCCGGTCGGCGCGCTTCGGCTTCGCCTCCGCCCGGCGTGGGCGCTCGGCCTCAGCGGTGCGTTCCGGCTTGTCCGCGGCGGGCTTGCGCCGGTTGCGGCCGCCCCGGCTTCCGCGGCGGCGGCGTTTCTTGGTCTGGCTATCACTGCCCGCCTCGGCGGGCTCCGTCGTTACAGGCTGGTCGGGTTCTTCGGCCCGCTCCTCGGCGGGCTCAGGCTCGGAAGGGCGCACTTTGCGCCGAAACCACTGAAGCAAGAGAAATCCTTTCTGGTGTGCGTGACCACGCGCGCGCGCACCGCGGCACCAGGGAGGAGGTGGGTCGCGCGCTGCGTGTCAAACGAGAAAACGAACTGCATGGGCGTTGGCACCAGGCTAGCAGCGGAGGCTCACGCGGCTTGCGCCGGTCTCAGCTTGGTCCGCCTGGTGCGGATGACCCGCAGCCGCTGCGACAGCCGCGCCCACGCCCAGGGCTCGACCTCCGAGTAGCGAACCGCCGTCTGTCCCCTGGTGGCGGCGAGATACTCGAACCAGGCGTCGGCCTCCTCGATCAACAGCAGCTCGTAGGGGTCGCGTTTGCCTGCCACTTGCCGCCGATGCTAGGACCGGCATCGGACAGCTTCCTAGCGCCGGCGGATCGCGATCGCCTGGAGGATGCCCACCGCGAGCAAGTTCGTGACCATCGCCGATCCTCCGACGCTCACGAACGGCAGAGGAATGCCGGTGATCGGCGCGATACCGATCGTCATCCCGACGTTCACGAAGACCTGGAACAGCAGTGCGAAGACGATGGCACCGGCGACCGTGGCGCAGAACGGGTCGCGGGCGGTCGCGATCACCCTGATCCCGCGCCAGATGAGCAGGAGGTAGAGCAAGAGCAGCACCGAGACGCCGATGAACCCGCGCTGCTCGGCGAACGAGGCGAAGACGAAGTCGGTGTGATGCTCGGGGAGGTAGTCGAGGTTCGTCTGGGTGGCGCCCGCGACGCCGCGCCCCGTCGAGCCACCCGAGCCCACCGCGGTGATCGACTGGTTGATGTTGTACGCGGCTCCCTGCGGGTTCTCCGTCGGGTTCAGGAAGGCGGTGATCCGGGCGCGCTGGTACGGCTCGAGGATCTCGACGCCGAGCGACGGCGCAAACCAGAGGACCGTTGACGCGAGCAGCGCCGTTGCGACGGCGAGCACGCCGAGGTGCCGCCACGGCGTCCCGGCGAAGAACAGCGTTGCGGCCAGGATCGCGCCGTACACGAGCGACGTGCCGATATCCGGCTGGCTGAAGACGAGCAGCGTCGGCAGCGCGGCGGCTCCGACGACAACCGCAGTCGTCCGCCACTCGCCGATTCGCCTGATCCGCGCCGCCAGCACGCCCGCGAGGAAGAGCGCGAGCAGCAGCTTCCCGAACTCCGACGGCTGGAACTGGAAGAACCCGACGCTGATCCACCGCGTGGATCCGCGGGCATCCACGCCGAGGACGATCACGACCAGCAGGAACGTGATCAGGAGCGCGTACAGGACCTTCCGGTACCGGCGGTACCACACGGGGTCGACGAACAGCGCGCCGACCATCCCGAGCGTCCCGACGACCACGAAGATCGACTGGCGGAAGACGTAGTACTCGGGATCGCCGGCGACGTCGAGCCGCGTGATGCCGTCGATCGCCCAGAGCCCGTACGCGATCAGGGCCGCGGTCGCCGCGATCATCACCCAGTCGATGCGCCGCAAGAACGCGATCGCGCCGGTCGCTTCGGTCTTCCGGCGCCGGACACGGGGAGTCAGTGGTGCGGCGTAGTCGGCCATCAGTCGCTCGGGACGAAGGTCGGGGCGGGCGCCTTCTTGCCGAAGTAGCTCTCGAAGACCTTTAGCGCGGCGGGAGCGGCCGCCGTTCCGCCGTGGCCACCGTTCTCGATCACGGCGCACACGACGAGCTCGGGCTTGTCGGACGGCCCGTAGCCGCACCACCACGCCTGGTCCATCAGCCCCGAGAAGCCCGGAAGCTGGACGACCTTCTCCGCCGTGCCCGTCTTCCCGGCGATCGGCACCGAGTACCCGCCGAAGATCCCCGAAGACGTCCCGTAGCCGGCATGCGTGGCCAGGTACAGGCCTTCACGGACGGCGGCGATCTCGGACGGGTGCACGTTGACGGTCTTCGGAGCCGGCGAGAACACGGCCTTCACCGCTCCGCGGTTGCCGGGCTGCTCGACGCTCGAGACCAGGTGCGGTGTGACGAGCTTCCCGCCGTTGGCGATCAGCGCGTAGAAGCGCGCCATCTGAAGCGGCGTGACGAGCAGATCCTTCTGGCCGATCGAGAGCTGCACCGAGTCACCGGATTTCCAGAGGCTGTCGACCTCCCACGTCTGCGGGTAGCGCTCCTTCGTGAACGTCTTCCGCCGCCACTCGGGCGTCGGAAGGAGCCCGCTCTGCTCGCCGCCGATGTCCAGGCCCGTCGCCTTGCCGAACCCGAATGCCCCGGCCCATTTCTGAAGCGGGCTCCCGTACTGCGCCGGCAGCTCGTAGAACCGGAGGCCGAGTTGGTAGAAGTAGGTGTCGCACGACGCGGCGATCGCAGTCGGCAGCGTCATTGACTGGTTGATGTAGGGGTTCCAGTTGTTGAAGGTCGTGCCGTCAACCTCCATCGAGCCGGTGCAGGAGAGCGGCGAGTAGGCGGAGAGGAGGCGCTCCCGCATCGCGGCGAGCGCCGTCACCGGCTTCCAGGTCGACCCGGGCGGGTACAGGCCCGCGATCGCCCGGTTCAGGCCCGGGTAGTTGGCCGCCTCCGCCGCGCGCTGGTCGAGCAGCGGCTTCAGGTCGGAGGTGTTCGGCCGGCCGACGTAGTCACGCGGGTCGAACGTCGGGTTCGAGGCAAGCGCGCGAATCGCTCCGGTGCGCGGGTCGAGCGCGACGATCGCGCCGCCGTTCGCGGCCCAGGCCTCGTTCTCCTTGGCCACGGCGATCCCGTGGCGGAGCCCCTGCTCGGCCGCACGCTGGACCTTGGCGTCCAGCGTCAGGCGCAGCGCCAGTCCCTGCCGGAAGAGCTCGCTGAAGACGGGCCGTCCACGGGGCCGGCCGAGCGAGTCGACTCGCAGCTGGGCAAGGCCGGCCTGGCCGCGCAGAAAGCGGTCATAGGCCGCCTCGAGCCCGGCCTGGCCCACGTGGTCGCCGTGCCGATAGTGCCCACCCTTGACCTGCTCCGGCGTGACTGTGCCGACGTGGCCGACGAGCTGGGCGGCCATCGCGCGATAGGGGTAGGAGCGCAGGTAGGTCTCCTCGATCTCCACGCCGGGAAACTCGCGGCGGCGTTCGGTGAGGTAGACGACGACGGCGTTCGACACGCCCTCGGCGAGCGTGACCGGCTTCAGCGGATCGGCGCGATGCTGGCGCCGGAACGTTCGCTGTAGCTCGGCGAGCGGGACGTCCAGTACCTGGCTCAGCTTGCGGAAGACGCGAGGGCGGCTGCGCACCGGGAAGCTCGCCGGCCAGACGCGCACGACCTTGGCCAGCTTGTTGCCGACGATGATCCTGCCCTCCCGGTCGAGCATCGGGCCGCGCGGGGCCTCGATGCGGATCGACCGCAGCTGGTTGTTCTGGGCGGCGGCGAGGTAGCGCTCGCCGGACAGGACCTGGAGCGCCCAGAGCCGGAAGAAGAGAACCGCGAAGGCGAAGAGCACGATCGCGCCGAGGACGCCGAGCCGCAGCGCGATCTGCGGCGTCATCCGGTAGGGGCCGTCGACGCGCGGATCGCGCGGGAGGAAGCGCGTTCGAGACGGGGGGATGCGGGTGACCGTCGCCACTCGCTAAGTGAGCTCGACCTCGACGGCGGGGCGCACGCCGGGCCGGGCGAAGAGCCGGCGGCAGAGGGCGTAGACGGGAATCGTCAGCAGTAGGTTCAGGATGATCTGGACCGGCAGCGCATTCAGGCCGTCCCGCGCCGAAACAGGCTCCCCGAGCAGGTAGTTCAGCGCGAGGCTCCCGAGCGCGTAGAGGACGGTGACGATGGCGATCGCGAGCAGCGGCGCGTGGGCACGGTCGCGGCCCGTCGTCTCGCCGTAGCGCCCGATCCAGTAGCCGATCAGCGTGAGCAGGAGGGAGCTGAAGCCGAGCGTCTCGATGTTGGCGGTGTCGAGCAGGAAGCCGGCGTAGAACCCGGCCAGGGCGCCGAAGATCGAGCCCCGGAGCAGCGCTACGGCCGTCAGCGAGACGAGGACGAGGTCGGCGGTCCCTCCGCCGAGCTCAAAGGCCGAGACGACCGCGACCTGCGCAACAACGGCGACGAAGAAGACGACGGCGGCCTTGAGGACGTCCAGGGCCACGGCTACCGCCCCTTGCGCACGAGGACCCAGACCGAGCTCAGCGAGGAGAAGTCGGCGAGCGGCTCGACTTGCACCGACTGGTGGATGTCGACGTCGCTCAGGCCCACCTTGGTGACGGTTCCGATCCGGATGTCTCGCGGGTAGAGCGACGGGAGCTCGCCGGAGCGACGTCCCGCAGTGACGATGATGTCGCCCTTTCGGACCGCCTTCTCCTTCGACACCAGATCGAAACTCAGCGTCTCGCCGCCGCCCTGCCCGTGCTGGACGAGCCCGTAGGTCCGTGTCTGGACGGCGTAGCCGGACACGGCGAAGCTGGGATCGGTCAGGAGGGTCACGAGCCCGGTGGCGCCTGTGAGCTTGGCGATGTGGCCGACGAGACGGCCGTCGGCGTCGACGACCGGGTCGTAGATTCGCAGGCCGTCGTCCCGCCCGGCCGAGATGCCCACCTCCTGCCGGAACTCGCTCGGCGAGTGCGAGGTGACTCGGGCGCCGACGAAGTTGTAGTCGCTGGGGTACGACGGGCCCGACTTGTATTCGAGCGCGCGACGGAGCTCGAGGTTCTCCTGCGCCGCAGTGGCGTTCCGGATCGCCTGGATCTCCAGGACGCGCATCCGCGCCTTCAGGCGCTCGTTCTCCGACTTCGCGTGGAGGAAGCCGGCGAGCCAGCCGTAGGCGTCCTGAAACGGGCGCGAGACGCGCTCGGCGCCGACCTGGAACGGATACAGGATGCTCGCCGTGGCCCCCTGGACGTCGTGCAGAGCGCCGTTCTCGGACTCGCGGAAGTAGCCGGTGATCAGGGCCAGCGAGAGGGCGACCAGGACGACGGCGACGATCCGGCGGCGGAGCGCGTGCGCCGACCGCGAGGACGAGTACGCCGGTGAGGCAGCGCGCTGAACCGTCGAGCCCAGTGCCGCCAGCCGCAATGAGCGGTTACGAGGCACGGACGACAAGTCTAGGAAACGCGTCGGGCAATGGGTCAGTTGGGTCGGGGGACTTGCCTAGCGGCGGTAGCCGTTGCGGCTCTTCGCGCTCTTCGACGTTCGCTGCATGACCTCGAGCAACTCGAGGCTGCGACCGGAGCCGACGGCGACGCAGGTTAACGGCGACTCGGCGAGCTGGACCGGCATCTGGGTCTCGTGGCGGAGGCGTTCGTCGAGGCCGTTGAGCAGCGCGCCGCCGCCTGCGAGGACGATCCCGCGGTCCATGATGTCGGCGGCCAGCTCGGGAGGCGTCTTGTCGAGCGTCGACTTGATCGCATCGATGACCTGGATGACCGGCTCCTCGAGCGCGTGCCGGATCTCCTCCGAGCTGATGATCACCGTCTTCGGCAGCCCGGTGAGCATGTCGCGCCCCCGGACCTCAGCCTGGACTTCGTCCTTCATCGGGAAGGCGGAGCCGATCTCGAGCTTGATCTCCTCCGCGGTCTGGTTTCCGATCAGGAGCTTGTACTCGCGCTTGACGTGACTGATGATCGCCTCGTCCATCTCGTCGCCGCCGACGCGGAGGCTCACGGAAACGACGATGCCGCCGAGGGAGATCACGGCGACCTCGCTCGTCCCGCCGCCGACGTCGACGATCATGTTCCCCGTCGGCTCGGAGACGGGCAGTCCGGCGCCGATCGCTGCCGCCATTGGCTCCTCGATCAGGAACGCGTCGCGGGCGCCGGCGTTCCTCGCCGCCTCCTCGACCGCGCGCTTCTCGACGCCGGTGACGCCGGACGGCACGCAGACGACGACCCGAGGGTGCGCGAACCGGTGCTGGTGGACCTTCTGGATGAAGTGCCGGAGCATCTGCTCGGTGACGTCGAAGTCGGCGATGACGCCGTCCTTGAGCGGGCGGATCGCCGAGATCGTGCCGGGGGTTCGGCCGAGCATTCGCTTCGCCTCGACGCCGACCGCGTGCACCTCACCTGAGGCGTGGTCGATCGCGACGACGGACGGCTCCGAGAGGACGATGCCGCGGCCGCGGACGTAAACGAGTGTGTTCGCCGTCCCCAGGTCCACCGCCATGTCGCGGCCGCCGAAGCCGTTGAGATACGCCATGAACCCCATGCGCAGACGCAGCGAGTCTAGCTAGCCGAATCCGTAAATTCCGCTGAAACGTGCTGAAAGGAGCCGAATCAACAGCGCGGCCGGGAGGCCGACGATGTTGAGGTAGTCGCCGTCGATTCGCTCGACGAGCGATGCGCCGACGCCCTGGATCGCGTAGGCCCCTGCTCTCGACTCCCACTCGCCGATGGAGAGGTAGGCGGCGATGTCGCGCGGCGTCAGCGGGCGAAAGGTGACCCTTGTCATCTCCGAGTGCAGCTCCTCCCAGGCGGGCGTGCGCAGGCAGAGGCCGGAGACAACCTCGTGCGTCTTGCCGGCGAGGGTCTCGAGCATCTGCTCGGCCTTCGCGGCGTCGGCCGGCTTTCCGAGGACCCGGCCGTCGCAAACGACGACCGTGTCGACCCCCAGCACCGGACGCTCACCGCCGTCGACGGACCGGGCCTTGCCGGCGGCGTGCTCGACGGGATCTTCACCGTGCTCTTCGTAGTCAGGGACGACAACGTCGAACGGGATGCGGAGCTGCTCGAGGATCGCCCGGCGCTGCGGCGACCTCGAAGCGAGCAGGATCGGGGGCGCCGGAGGGACGCTCAACCGGTCTTTCGCGCCTTCCAGATCGCCTCGGAGGGCCAGCGCCGAGCCCAGTCACGCTCCTCCGCCATGCAGTAGGTCGAGGTTGCGTCCTCGGCCGGCCGCGGCTCGACTAGGTCCTCGACGACGAGGCCGTTCGCCCGGAGAAGCCGGATCCATTCGCCGTACGGGAGCTGGAAGTTGACTCCCTCCTCCTGATCGAACCGGCGGAGACCGAAGGAGTCGTGCCTGAGCACGGGACGGATGAGGTCGTCGTCCTCGTCCCAGCAGATCGCGGCCAGCGGGCTGGTCGTGCAGAAGGCGAGCAGACCACCGTCGCGAAGCAAGCGGGCCGCCTCCGGCACGGTGGTCTCGGGATTTGACCAGCTCAGTGCGCCGTGGTCGCTGAAGACGACGTCGAAGCTCTCATCCGCAAGCGGCACGTCCTCGGCGCTCGCGTGGATGAGCGGGAAGTCGACGCCTGCGTCGACCATCAGCCTGCGGGCGTGCTCGAGCTGACGCTCGGAATTGTCGAGCCCGACCGGCCGTGCTCCACGCTTCGCGAGTAGGATCGACCACCACGCCGCACCGCAACCGAGCTCGAGCATGTCTTTGCCGGAGACGTCGCCGAGGATGTTCAGCTCGGATTCCGGGATCTGCCAGCCGCCCCAGTGTGGCTCGGGCCGACGAAGGAATTCGCCGTGGCGCTCCTGGTACTCGTCGCTCGTGCGGTTCCAGTAGGCGCGGTTGCGCAGCGCGTCAGACACGCTTGCGCGCTCGCCAGATCTCTTCCCACGGCCACCGCTTGGCCCACTCGGGATTGAAGTCGTAGTAGGCGTGCTTGGTCGCGGACTCGGCCGCGTAGAGCTCGACCAGGTCGAGGAGCTCGAACCCGTTGCTGCGCAGCACGCGCACCCAGTCGCCGTGGCCCAGCTGGAACTCGGTGGAGTCGTCGTCGTTCCAGTCGAGTCGGTGGAGGCGGCGCTGGGGACGCTGAAGCGTCTCGCTGATGTCGTCGTCGGTCCAGCAGAGCACCGCGAGGGTCGAGTTCCGCAGGAAGACCAGCTCTCCGCCGGGACGCAGCAGCCGCGCCGCCTCCGGGATCCACCTGTAGGGATCGCACCAGATCGACGCGCCGTACTCGGAGACCACAACGTCGAACGACTCGTCGGGAAGGCCCGTCTCCTCTGCGTTCGCTTCGACGAGCTCGAGGCCAAGCCCGGTTTGCCCATTCAGGCGCGCCGCCGTCGCGAGCTGCGCCGGTGTCACGTCGACGCCGACGACGCGGCGCGCGCCCGCGCGCTTGAGCCAGGCGCCGAAGTACGCGGTGCCGCAGCCGAGCTCGACGACGTCCTTGCCCTCGAGCGGCGGCAGCATCCCGACGTCGGACTCCGGCGTCTCGGTCATTCCCCACGCGATCTCGGTTTGGGCCCACGCGTGCTCCGCGCGCGCGTCGGTGTAGGCGGCGTTGGACTTCGTCCACGACTCTCGGTTCCGGGCGACGTAGTCAGTCAAACCAGAGTGCGATCTCGCGTTCGGCCGATTCGCTCGAGTCGGAGCCGTGCACGAGGTTGTCGGGCATCGAGAGCGCGAAGTCGCCGCGGATCGTCCCCGGTGCGGCCTCGGCGGGGTTCGTTGCACCCATCGTCGTGCGAACGACCTGGATCGCCCCTTCCCCCTCGAGGACGAGCGCGAGCGTCGGGCCCGACGTGATGAACTCGACCAGCTCTTCGAAGAACGGCTTCTCGGCGTGCTCAGCGTAGTGCTCCTCGGCCAGCGTCCGGTCGACGGTCACAAGCTTCGCCTCGCGCAGCTCGAGCCCGCGTCGCTCCAGGCGAGCGACGATCTCGCCGGCCAGAGCACGGCGCATCGCGTCGGGCTTGACCAGCACGAGTGTCCGCTCCACCGCCACGCGCGCGGCAGCTTATCCGCCATGCCGGCAAAGCCGGGATGGCTTTGCTGGTCGCAAGCGACGCCTCAGGACTAGGGCTGGCTGGGCCGCTCGCGCCGGGGAGCCGGCGGGAACTCGATCGTCGTCGGCGTCTCGACCGGCGTCTCGCAGTACGGGCAGACCTGCCACAGAGTCTCGAGCGGCGCCTTGCAGTTCACGCAGGCCTGGCGGAGCTTCGTCGTGCAGACCGGGCAGACGAGGAAGCTCTCCTCCACGTGCGCCCGGCACACGGGGCAGTGGAGCTCCCGCCGCGCGAGGCGCTCCTCCATCGCCTGGATCTCGAGCTCGCGCTCCCGCACGTCCTCGAGGTACTCCGGGGGACGGAAGAGCATGTAGATCAGCGCGCCGAGGATCGGCACGAGACCGAGGATCGTCGCCACCGCGATCATCCACGGATCCTCGATTCGCCGCCGGGCGTCCTTGAACACCCAGTAGGCGAGCGCGAGCCAGAAGACGACGAGGAAGAACAGCCCGAGGTTCCGCGCGACGTTCCAGGCTTCGGAGCCGAAGAAGTCGCGGAGCCCCTCGAAGAAGTCGTTCACCTGTTCACCTCATAACAGCAGCTGCCCGACCAGATAGCCGGCGGCAAATGCGAGCCCCACGATCGTAAGCAATACCGCGGCTGCGAACGCAAACACGCTGAGTCGCTCGAGAAGCTTCGGCGCCCTGCGTCGCCTTCCTGCGCTTCGTCTGGCTGCGCTACGAGAGGTCGGCAAGGAGGTAGAGCGAGCCGGTCACGAGGATGCCTCCATCGGCGAATTCTCTCGCGCGCGCGAGGGCGCTTGCGGGGTCCGGCTCCGTCTCGACGCGGGCGAAGTGCGAGGCGGCGCGGGCGGCGAGCTCGGCGGCTGGGAGCGCCCGGGAGCTCGAGGATTGCGTCGCGATCAGGGTCGAAGCGACTGCCGCGAGGTCGGCGAGCATCGCGTCGACATCCTTGTCGGCGAGGATGGAGGCCACGACGACGTCGTAGCGCTCTCGGAGCTGCGCGCGGAGCCAGGCGGTCCCGGCGGGGTTGTGAGCGCCGTCCCAGAGCTCCCTCCCCCGGCGGTCGAGACGGCCTGCGAGGTCGATGATCGGCTCGTGCGGGATGGGGCCGCCCGTGAAGGCCTCGGCCGCTTCGCGTGCGCCTCCCGTCACAATCTCGGCGTCCTTCGGTACGAGCTTTTCGTGCCTGTTGTCAGGTAGGACAACTATTCTGGCCGAGTGCGCTACGGCAAGCTTCTCCTTCGCAATCTCCGCCGGCGTCTCGCCGAGCACCTCGGTGTGCTCCGGCGAGACGTTGGTCAGGAGCACAACCTCGGCGTCGATGACGTTCGTCGCGTCGAGCCTCCCGCCGAGGCCCGCTTCGACGACGGCGACGTCGACCTGCTGCGCGGCGAACTCGACCAGCGCCGCCGCCGTGATCGTCTCGAACTGGGTCGCGGCGACGGCTTCCGCCTCTGGGCGAACTCGCGCGACCGCCCTCTCGAAATCAGCCTCGGAGCCGTCCACCCAGACTCGCTCGGACCAGCCGCTCACGTGGGGCGAGGTGTACGCGCCCGCTCGCCTCCCAGCCGCCCCGAGCAGAGCGGCGATCGTCCGCGTCGCGGTCGACTTGCCGTTCGTCCCGACAACATGAATGGCCGGATAGCTCCGCTCGGGATGTCCAAGCCTGTCGAGCAGCCGGCGCATGCGGTCGAGCCCGAACTCCTCGGGCCATGGGCTCAGCGAGGCGACCCACGCCGTCGCCGGCCCGGTCCTAGCCGGTGAGAGCCTCGAGCTCACGCCGGTAGCGGGCGAGCTTCTCCCGCTCGGCCTCGACGACGTCCGCCGGCGCCCGCTCGACGAAGTTCGCGTTGGCGAGCATGCCCTCGGCACGAGCGACCTCCTTCCGGAGCCGCTCGATCTCGGCAGAGGGGTCGCCGTCGGCCCTGACGCGGTCCGGGCGGACGACGGCGTCGAAGATCCGTCGCTCGTCGCCTTCGAGGTCGACCGAGACGCCGCTGCGACGGTAGAGCGCGGCCGCCTCCTGCACGCGTTCGAGCGCGCGTCGATCCTCGGCGAAGCGCTCATCTGCGGATGGCCATGGCGACACGATTAGCCGCTTCTCTCGGTCCGGCAGCTGCGTCCAGATCTCCTCGGTCACGTGCGGCATGACCGGGTGCAGGAGCGCGAGCAGCCGCTCGAGGGCGGCGAGCGCCGTCGCCCGGACGGAGCCGTCGTTCGGGTCCTGGAGCCGCGGCTTGATCGACTCGGCGTACCAGTCGCAGAAATCGTCGAACGTCAGGTGATAGAGCGCGTTGGCGCCGGCGGCGAACTCGAAGCGCTCCCAGTGGCCTTCCAGTAGGGCGCGGGTGGCGTCAAGACGCGCCAGGATCCAGCGCTCCTCGACGTCACGCGGCTCGACCGCGGGCCGGGCGTCTCCAACGTTCGCGAGGATCAGACGAGCGACGTTCCAGAGCTTGTTCGCAAGCTTCCGCCCCTCCTCGATGAACCCGGCCGAGAAGCGGACGTCCTGCGTGGACGACATCTTCAGCAGGCCGTAGCGGGCGGCGTCCGCGCCGTACTGCTCGACCACCTCGTCGGGCTCGATGCCCGTGCCGAGGCTCTTGGACATCCGCCGGCCGTCGGGAGCGAGGACGAGCGAGTGGATGATCACGTCGTGGAACGGCATGGCGCCGGTCAGCTCACGGCCGGCCATCATCATCCGCACGACCCAAAGGAAGATGATGTCGCGGGCCGTGGAGAGCACGTCCGTCGGGTAGTAGACGTCGAGCTCGGGCGTCTGCTCGGGCCAGCCGAGCGTCGCAAACGGCCATAGGGCCGACGAGAACCACGTGTCGAAGACGTCTTCGTCCTGCCGTAGCGTCGTCGAGCCGCACTCGGCGCAAGCGGACGGCTCGGTCTCCGCGATCGTGACGTGGCCGTCGCGGCAGTACCAGGCGGGAATCCGCTGGCCCCACCAGAGCTGGCGGGACACGTTCCAGGGGCGGATGTTCTCGAGCCAGTCGAGCGCGACGCCGGCCTGGTTCTCTGGCGTGAACCGTACGCGCCGCTCGCGGATCGCGGCGATCGCCGGCTCGGCGAGCTCGCGCATATCGACGTACCACTGCTCGGTGATGAGCGGCTCGATCCGGTCCTTCGTCCGGTTGCAATGCCCGACGGCGTGGCGGTACGCCTCGCGCTTCTCCAGCTGATCTCGCTCGCGGAGCCAGGAGAGGATCCGCTCTTCGGCTTGGTCCTGCTTCAACCCCGCGAGGTCGCCGGCCTGGTCGTTCATCCGGCCGTCGAGACCGATCACCGTCAGCTCGGGCAGGCCGTGGTCTCGCCCGATGTCGAAGTCGAGCGCGTCGTGTCCGGGCGTGATCTTCAGCGCGCCCGTCCCGAACGCGGGATCGACCCGCTCGTCCGCGATGATCGGCACCCGCCGCTCGACGTACGGGACGATCACCTCCTTGCCGACCAGGTTGCTGTACCGCTCGTCGTCCGGATGCACCGCGACCGCCACGTCGGCCAGGATCGTCGGCGGCCGGACCGTCGCGATCGAGATCGATCCGGATCCGTCGGCGAGCGGATAGCGCACCGTGGTCAAGGCGTCGTCGACGTCGCGATGGTCGACCTCAAGGTCCGAGACGGAGGTCTGACACCCGGGACACCAGTTGACGATCCGGTTGTCGCGGTACACGAAGCCCCGCTCGTGGAGGCGGACGAAGAACCGGTAGACGGCGCGGATGTAGGCGTCGTCCATCGTGAAGCGCTCGCGCGAGTAGTCGAGCGAAGCGCCGAGGCGCCGCAGCTGGCCCATGATGATCCCGCCGTACTCCTCGAGCCAGCGCCAGGTCCGCTCGACGAAGGCCTCGCGACCGAGCTCGAACCGGTTCGTTCCTTCGGCGAGGAGCTGCCTCTCGATCACGGCATGGACGGAGATCGACGCGTGGTCGTAGCCGGGCTGCCAGAGCGTGTTGAAGCCGCGCATCCGGTGCCAGCGAACGAGGACGTCCTGCGTCGATGCGTTCAGGGCGTGACCCATGTGGAGGCTACCGGTGACGTTGGGCGGCGGCAGCGCAATCGAGAACGACTCGCCGCCGGCTGCCGGATCGGCGCCGTAGAGCCCCTCGGCCTCCCAGGCTTGCTGCCAGCGCTCCTCGACGCCCTTGTGGTTGTACAGAGACTCCATCACTCGCCGACGCCGACCGCTGGGCGGCGCTCCAGGAAACGGATGTGATCAGGCAGCGACTATGCGCGCAGTATAGGCAGTCGCGCTAGGCCGACTCAGCCGCGCGCTCGGCCTCGTCCTCGATCTCGTGGCCGGCGCTCGTGACGAGGGTCGGCTTGACGCCCTTCTCGATCGTCTCCTTCGTGATCGCGCACTTGGAGACGTCCTTCCGGGAGGGCAGCTCGAACATCACGTCGAGGAGCGCGGTCTCGATGATCGAGCGCAGGCCGCGGGCCCCTGTCTCGCGCTCGAGCGCCCGGTCGGAGATCGACCAGAGCGCGTCGTCGGTGAAAACGAGCTCGATCGAGTCGTAGCCGAAGAAGCGCTGGTACTGCTTAACGAGCGCGTTGCGCGGCTCGGTGAGGATCTGGACGAGATCCTCTCGCTGGAGCTGATGCACGGCCGAGACGACCGGCAGGCGGCCGATGAACTCGGGGATCAGCCCGTAGGCGAGCAGGTCCTCCGGCATCACCTGGGCCAGGAGCTCGCTGGCCTCGGCGTCGTGGCGGGAGCGGATGTCGGCGCCGAACCCGACCGCGTTCTTGCCGATGCGCTTTCCGATGATCTTCTCGAGCCCGGCGAACGCACCGCCGCAGATGAACAGGATGTTCGTCGTGTCGATCGACAGGAACTCCTGGTGGGGGTGCTTTCGCCCACCCTGCGGCGGCACCGAGGCGACGGTGCCCTCGAGGATCTTGAGGAGCGCCTGCTGGACGCCTTCGCCGGAGACGTCGCGCGTGATCGACGGGTTGTCCGCCTTCCGGGCGATCTTGTCGACCTCGTCGATGTAGATGATCCCGGTCTCGGCCTTCTTGATGTCGAAGTCCGCGGCCTGGATCAGCTTGAGCAGGATGTTCTCGACGTCCTCGCCGACGTAGCCGGCCTCGGTCAGGGCCGTCGCGTCGGCGATCGCGAACGGGACGTTGAGGATGCGCGCGAGGGTCTGGGCGAGGAGCGTCTTCCCGCAGCCGGTCGGCCCGAGCAGGAGGATGTTCGACTTCTGGAGCTCGACGTCGGACTCCTCCGTGCCCATCTGCACGCGCTTGTAGTGGTTGTAGACGGCGACGGCGAGGGTTCGCTTCGCCTCCTCTTGGCTGACGACGTAGTCGTTCAGGACCGCGTAGATGTCCTTCGGCCGAGGCAGGTTCTCGAGGTCGAGCTGCGAGGGAGAGGTGAGCTCCTCGTCGATGATCTCGTTACAGAGATCGATGCACTCGTCGCAGATGTAGACGCCCGGGCCGGCGATCAGCTTCTTGACTTGCCGCTGGCTCTTCCCGCAGAAACTGCAGAGAAGCTGCTCGTTGCCCTCGCTCGCCCGTGCCACGCTAGCTCTCCTTGTACTCCGAAATCGCCATCAGAGCTAGCCCCTTGATGAATCTCGATTGACGATCACGGTGTCGATGATGCCGTAATCCTTCGCTTCTTGCGCGGACATGAAGTAGTCGCGGTCGGTGTCGCGGGAGACCTTCTCCAGCTCCTGCCCGGTGTGCTCGGACAGGATCTCCTCGAGCCGCCGCTTCAGGTTCAGCGTCTCGCGGGCGCGGATCTCGATGTCGGCCGCCTGTCCGCCGGGGCCGTGGGGTGTCCAGACCTGGTGGATCAGGATCTTGGCGTTCGGCAGCGCCATCCGCTTCCCTTTCGCGCCGCCGGACAGGAGCAGTGCGCCCATCGACATCGCGATCCCGACGCAGATCGTCTGCACGTCGGGCTTGATGAACTGCATCGTGTCGTAGACGGCGAGCCCCGAGTAGACGTCGCCTCCCGGCGAGTTGACGTAGACCGAGATGTCCTTGTCGGGGTCCTCGGACTCGAGGTGCAGCAGCTGGGCGATGATCAGGTTCGCGATCTGGTCGTCGATCGGCGTGCCGAGGAAGATGATTCGTTCGTTCAGCAAGCGCGAGTAGATGTCGAAGGCGCGCTCACCGCGCGACGTTTGTTCGATCACCATCGGGACTAACGGGCTCATACAGGCTCCTTGCTACCGGGGGTCCACAACTTCGTAGCGGTCTCGGGTTTCTCCTTCTCGGGTGTCCAGAGCTTGTCGCGTGCGCGGGCGAGGTCCATCGGGATCCGCTTGACCTCGGCGGCGAGCCGGTCGAGCGCCCGGCGGAGCCGGAGGTCGGCCCGCAGCGCCTCATACCGCCCCGCGGTCTTGACCTGACCGACCAGCTCGTCGGCCTCTTCGTCGCTGTCGGCCTCCGCTCGGATCAGCTCGTCGACCTCCTCGTCCGAGACCTCGATTCCGAGCTTGTCGGCGGCTGCCTCGAGCGCGATCTCGCGAGCGAGCGCCCGCCGCGCCTCCTCCTCGATCTCGGCCTGAATCTCCTGCGGCGAGCGGTTGCTCAGCTGGAGGTAGGCCTCGGCGCTGATGCCGCGGCGCTCGAGCGAGCGGACGAGAGCGTTCCAGAGCTCGACGGCGCGCGTCTGGACGAGGCCGTCGGCGACCTCGAAGTCCGTCGCCTCGACGAGTGCGTCGACGACGGCAGTCCGGAACTGCGAGTCGAGCTCTTCCTGCAGCTGCACGCCGAGTCGGGTCTCGATCTCCGCGCGGAGCTCGCCCAGCGTGTCGAACTCGGTCGCCGCCTTCGCGAGCTCGTCGTCCACCGGCGGAAGCACCTTCTCGTGGAGCTCCTTGACGGTCGCGGTGAGCTTGGCCTCGCCGTCGTCCGGCTGGCGGTACGAAACCTCGGTCTCGGCGCCCGGCTCCAACCCCACCAGCGCCTCTTCGATCTCCGGCAGCAGGCGGTCCCCGCCGAGCTCGACGACGTAGTCCCGCTGGGCATCGCCGTCGCGGGAGACGAGATCGACGAGCAACACGTCTCCCTCGCGCGCCGGACGCCCCTCGACCGGGGCGAGGTCCGCGACCGTCGAACGGAGCACCTCGAGCTCGGCTTCGATCAGCTCCTCGGGCACCTCCGCTTCTGCTGCGGGAACCTCGAGCGAGCTCCAGTCGGCGAGCTCCGGCTTGGGCTGGACTGCGACCGTCGCGGTGAACTGGAAGGCATCGGACGGCGACGGCGGAAGCTCGTAGTCGTACTCGGGCGCCTGCACGGGCCGGACGTTGGTCTCGCGCAGCGCTGCCCGGAACCAGCCGCCGATGTGACTCTCCACCGCCTCGGCGTAGAGACGGTCCTTGCCGACTCGGGCGAGCAGCACCGGCATCGGCACCTTCCCCTTGCGGAAGCCGGGGATCTTCAGGTTGCCCGCGAGGTCGGAGGCGGCGTGGTCGATCGCATGCTCGACGTCGCCGCTCGGAACCTCGACAGTCATGCGAACCTTGCTCTCGGGGAGCTCTTCGACCGTCGCCTTCACAGGAGGGCCATTGTGCCAGCCATCCCTCGGGCGACGGAGCGGCCTACCCCGAAGTGCGGGCGAGAGGACTCGAACCTCCAAGAGCCTTGCGGCTCAACGGGACTCCTTCGGCACTACCGCTTCGGCCCGATGAAGCGATCGAGGATGGCGACCGAGTCTTTGCTGTAAACCGCAATCTGAGTCGGACTTGCCCGAGTGAAATGGACGCCCGCCGCCTCGCAGGCCGCACCGAAGAGCTGCAGAATGTCTTCTGATCGGTTCTTGAACGCGTAGCGTGGTGCACGGCGCACGTACGTGCCCTTTCGCTCGGTCGCGATGATGCGACAACCGTCGCTGTGGATCAGCCCGCGGAGGAGTGGTCGCGGGTCGGGCATCACGAGGCTCCGCTGCCACTCCGTAAGCACGATCCGGCGGAGGTGCTTAGGGCCAGGCCCGTGCTGAGGGATAAGGCACGGCCAGTGCCTCCAGTACGCCGAGACTTCAACAGAACGCTGGTCGCGTCTCCGAAGTATGTATGCGCGCTTGCCATCCGCAACAGCTGCGATGGCCGACGCACACTGTTGGACGATCTGTGGGTACGCGGCGTCGAGGGCGATGCGGATTCTCCAGACCCGCTGAGATCGGATACACCCGTCGCCGAGATAAAGACCCAGGAGATAGCCGTAGCTTTCCGGTCTGAGGCCCGCAAACTCGTGATCCCATTCACACAGCGTTCGGCAATCTCTGCGTACCGTCCGCAGGTTGCGGCCCCCAGACCAGTCACGCACCGTTGATCGCGGGATGCCCGTTACTCGCGCAATCCGAGAAGCTGTGTAGCCCTCGTCGACTAGCGCAAGTACACGAGCGACCTCGGCGGCGGATCTCATGATGTTTTCAAACTAGCTAACACCCAGGACGGTGATCGAACGGAGTTCACCGCCACGCCGGCTAGACTGGTACTGCGTCTTGCGGGCGTGGTGAAACCGGAAAACACGCCGGGTTTAGGTCCCGGTGGGCCGCGAGGCCCTTGGAGGTTCGAGTCCTCTCGCCCGCATCTCGTAACGCGCCGTGCGCGACCCGAGCAGGCGCGAAGACAGCGGGCAACGGCTGTCCCGCGTGATTCAAGGATAGATCGGCCGGGTAGAGCCGGACCATGGCCGATCAGCAAGACCGCGAGCGCGAGAGCCGCGAGAGTCCCGTGACGAAGTTCGAGGAGATCCGCCTCGAGGATGAGGGCGAGCGCGAAGAGGCCGCCGAGCGGCTCCGCGACGACTCGCAGCCGGACGCTAGCGCCGACGAGCAGTAGCCCCGCGGGCTTCCTTCCACTCGCGGTAACGCTCCGGCAGGCACACGGCACACGGCCGGTACCCGGCGGCGATCGCCGTATCCTCGTCCGCGAAGAACACGCGGTGGGCCACGTAGTGTCCCTTCGCGATCCAGCCGAGCGCGGCCGGACAGTCCAGCCGCCCGTATCCCTTCGACCGTCGGTGACCGCCGAGCTCGCCCGGTCTCGCCGACTCGTACGGTCGCCGGTCGGCGCCCAGCAGCGTGTACGTCTTGGACATCGGCGGTCGCTTATCGGCCTCCAGGTCGAGCAGGAAGCGCTTGCGCTCGAGGCCGCCGCCGTACCCGGTCAGCGTCCCATCGGCGCCGACGACGCGGTGACAGGGCACGACGACCGAGATCGGGTTCTGCCCGTTGGCGGCACCCACCGCCCGTGAAGCGGCGGTCCTCCCGAGGCGCCGAGCGAGCTGCCCGTAGGTGACGGTCTCGCCGTAGGGGATCTCCTGTAGCGCGCGCCAGACCCGGCGCTGAAACGGCGTTCCAACGAGCTCGAGCGAGAGGTCGAAGGCGGCCCTCCGGCCGTCGAAGTACTCGCCGAGCTGGGCGCGCGCCGCGGCGAACGGCTCGTCGTCACGAATCCATCCGGGCTGCACCGCGAGCCCTTGTCGCCCCTCTTGCATGTAGAGACCGCGCACCGCGCGCCCGTCACCCAGCACGAGCAGCTCACCGATCGGGCTGTCGAACGTCGCGTACAGGAGCGGTTCCACGACCACGAAGGATGAAACGCAGACGAGAAGCGCTGCGTGAGGTCGAACCGGTAATGCGCCTCGGGCGAATGCAGGACATGGCCGAGCAGATCGTCTACGTGGAGGCGGCGGAGGAGGCAATCGCGGCACTACGCGAGCGAGGCATCGGTGGGACGGCTGCCCGCACGCTCGTGCAGGGGCACTCGACGGCCAGACATTCAGCTCGGGCCTCTACCGCCTCTACGCCCTCGCGGCGGCCGTCGCGGCCGCGGTGAGCTCGGCACTCATCGCTCTGCACTGAGCCGAGCGCCGACTCGTAGAGTGCCCTAGGTGAGGGGTCTCGCTCTTGTCGTGGGAGCTGCCCTCGTCCTCGCTGGGTGTCTCCGCGACGAGCCGACGCGAGACGTGCCAGATCCGTTCACGGTCGCAGTGAGTGAGGACGCTGCAACCGCCGCTCGTGCAGCGAGCGTTGATCTAGAAGGTCTCGTGGTCCGATCGGCGCGCGAAGCGTTCGAGCTGCTTCCTCACCGGGGCAAGATTCGGATCGCGATCGCTCTCGACGCAGCCAGGGCGATTCCCGAGATTGGCGTCGGCGGTTTGACGCATCGGGGAACGGGTGACGTCCTCATTTCGATCGACGGTGCGCCCCCGGGTGGCCTCAAGGCGGCTCTGGAGACGTGGATTCCAGCTGCCCTGGCGCACGAACTCCACCACAGCAGTCGTATCCGAATGGGCCCCGGCTACGGCATCACACTGGCGGAGGCGCTTGTGACGGAGGGTCTCGCAGACCACTTCGTTGCGGAAGCGTTTCCCGACACGCCGCCACAGCCATGGGACAACGCGCTGTCAGCGGCCCAGGAGGCTGGGCTTTGGCGACAGGCGGAACCGGTCCTGGAGGCACCAGGCGGCTACGACCATCGAGCATGGTTCTTCGGCGGCGGCGACCTTCCACGTTGGGCTGGCTACACGCTGGGGTACCGCATTGCCGAGGCCTACCTCGGCGATGACCGCTCCGCATCCAGTGCCGTGGGGACCTCGGCGAACGCGGTCATCGAACGCTATGACAGCCCGGGCTGAGCCTGAAGGCTTCGCCCAAAGTGGCCGCGAGTTCCTCCCTCGGATCGAGCTTTAGCGTGAGTGGCCGCGAAGTAGGATCACGCGATGCGCGAGCTCGCGCCGGGCCTCTGGCACTGGACGGCACCGCACCCGGCTTGGGAGTCGAGCGAGCCGTGGGATCAGAACGTCTCCTCTTACGCGACCGACGACGGCAAGCGTCTACTGCTATTCGACCCGCTGGGCGTTCCGTGCGAGATCGAGGAACGGGCGGCAGATCGCGACGCTGCGATCGTGCTGACCGCGCCGTGGCACGAACGCGACGCGCAGAACCTCGTCGAACGCCTTGGCGTGCCCGTGTACACGCCGCTGCCCGATACCGCCGAATACCTCATGCAGACCTACGGAATCACCGCCGAGCAGGCAGGCGACGGCAGCCCCGACGTCGTCTGGCTCCTGAAGGAGGGGATCGGCGAGGCGCGCGTGTACGCGGCCGGCGACCGGCTGGACGCCGGTGTCGAGGCGTTTCCCGGACAGAAGCCGAACGACATGGTGCTTTGGATCGAGAGCCGTCGCGCGGTCGTCGCCGGCGACACGCTCGCCGAGCTGGGTCGCGGGCTCGACATCAATCCTCGGTGGCTGGGCCCGGGCGTGACGCGGGAGCAGGTGGCCGAGGGCCTGCGTCCGCTGCTCGACCTACCTGTCGAACACGTGCTCGCGACGCACGGCGGCCCCCACGAGCCTGCCGTCCTGAAGCGGGTGTTGTCCTAAGACCGCCCTAGATGGCCCCGGATGGAGTCGAACCATCGCACGCAGATTCGAAGTCTGCCGCTCTATCCACTGAGCTACGGGGCCGGTTCGGGCAGAGTAGCGGGGTGGAAACCGCGGCTGCCGTCCGCCGCTGGATCGAGACCTGGGCGTACGCCTGGCCGGCCAAGGACGCCGACGCGATCGCAGCTCTCTACGCAGCCGACGCCGCGCTCCGCTCGCAGCCGTTCCGCGATCTCCAGAGCCCGCGCGCATACGTCGACTGGGCCTTCTCGGAGCAGGACGAGGCCGAGTGCTGGTTCGGCGAGCCCGTCGTCGAGGGCCATCGCGCCGCGATCGAGTATTGGGGGATCGTCCGGTTCGAAGGTCGCGACGAGACGATCGCCGGCATTGCCTTCGTGACGTTCGGGCCGGACGGACTCGTGGCCGCACAGCGCGACTGCTGGAACTCGCGAGGGGGCCGCGTCGAGCCTCCGCCGGACTGGGGGACGCTAGACCTCGTTCGGAAGCGGCCGGCCGGCCTCGGCGGCGAGCAGGTTGTCGACTAGCACGCGCGTCATCGCTTCACGCGTCGCGTTCGTGGCAGTGCCCAGGTGTGGTGTCATCACGACATTGGGGAGCTCCACCAGCTCGGCCGGAACGTCCGGCTCGTTCGCGAACACGTCCAGGCCGGCCTGGAGGCGCCCAGAAACGAGCTCGGCGACGAGCGCGGGCTCGTCCACGATCTGACCCCGGGCGGTGTTGATTAGGCAGGCGCCGTCGGGCATGAGCGCGAGGCGTCCGGCGTCGATCAGCCCACGAGTCTCGTCGGTCAGCGGGAGATGGAGCGAGACGACGTCGGACTCGGCAAGGAGGTCGGCAAGCGGTCTGTACTCGGCGTCGTCTGACGCGCGGCTCCGCGTGTACAGGACGCGCATGTCGAACCCACGTGCCCGCTGGGCCACGGCTAGACCGATCTTGCCGAGCCCGATGATGCCGAGCGTCGAGCCCGCGACCTCGTCGGCCTTGAGCGGCTCGCGGGCCCAGTCGCTGCCCCACCTGCCCGAGCGCACGAAGGAGTCGCCGGCGGCGATCCGTCGCCGAACGGCCAGGATCAGGCCGAAGGCGAGGTCGGCGGTCGCCGCCGACGTCACGCCCGGCGTGTTCGTTACAGCCACGCCCCGACGCCGGCAGGCCTCGACGTCGACGAGGTCGTACCCGGCCCCGTAGTTGGCGACGAGGCGGAGGTTGGGCAGGAGCTCGAGCATCCGCTCGTCCACCGGCGCGGCGACGACCGCGAGCGCCTCGACGTCCGCTCGCTCGCCGTCGAGCGAACCGTCGAGGTACTCGACGTCGCGAAGCTCGTCCCAGGCGGGACCGGGAAAGCGGCGGGTGGCGAGGATCTTCAGCGTGAGGGGTGGCGGAGGGGACTCGAACCCCCGACCACCGGGACCACAACCCGGGGCTCTACCAACTGAGCTACCGCCACCGCGCTACGCGAAGGATAGCGGCCTCTCGCCGACGTTCCCTGCCCGATCAGGCGCGTACCGGGACGCGTGCGACCTCCTCCACGAGCTTCGTGCAGAACGCCGGCAGGTCGTCGGGCTTCCGGCTCGAGATCAGCCCGTTGTCGACGACGACCTCCTCGTCCACCCAAGTGCCGCCCGCGTTCTGGATGTCCGTCTTCACGCTCGGGAACGAGGTCAGCGTGCGACCCCGGACGACGTCCGCCTCCACGAGCGTCCACGGCCCGTGGCAGATGACTGCGACCGGCTTGCCGCTCTCGACGAACCCGCGGACGAACCCGACGGCGTTCTCGTCCATTCGCAGCGTGTCAGGGTTGCCGACGCCGCCGGGGAGCACGAGGGCGTCGTAGTCGTCCGGAGTCGCCTCTTCGACGGTGCGGTCGACGGGGAACCTGTCGGCCTTGTCGTAATGATTGAAGCCCTGGATCTCCCCGTCGTCGAGCGAGACGAGCTCAGCCGTCGCGCCGCCTTCCTCGACCGCCTTCCATGGCTCGGTGAGCTCGACCTGCTCGACCATGTCGGTAGCCAGGAACGCGATGCGCTTGCCGTTGAGATCGGCCATGTGAGTCTCCTCCTTCTCCGATTTGCGATGGAGTACCCGCAAGGGCCCGGCGCTACCCTTCTTACGAGCGCCCGTAGCTCAGTGGAAGAGCAGCGGACTTCTAATCCGCGGGTCGGAGGTTCGAATCCTCCCGGGCGCGTCAGGCGAGCCCCTGCGAAAGCACGGCCGTTCGGCTTGCCGCCCGGCCCCCGCTTGAACAACGGATCAGGAGATGCCAGAATCCTCCTGCCTGGTGGCCGGCCCCCCGCGACGAAGGGGCGGCCTTTTCTTTAACTGTTGCGGGGGAGAGGAGCAGTGACTATGCGGCGACTTCTGTTGGCGACAGCTTTGTTGGCGGCGCTCGTACTCGCGGTTTCCGCGCAGGCCGAGCCCGGCCATGTGTTCAAGGAGACCGTCCATCTGGAGGACTTCAACGAGATCGACGGCTTCTGTGGGACGGACATGCTGGTGCGGAGCCACTTCGTCGCGGACCTGGAGCTCAAGACCATGCCGCGCGGGCGCGATGGGCTCATCTACTTCACCAACCACTTCTCGATCACGGAAGCGTTCACGAACGTGGCCAACAGCAAGACAGTCGTGAGCACGGTCAAGGCGATCGAGAAGGATCTGCGCGTGAGGGACAACGGCGACGGCACGCTCACGATCCTGATCCTCTCGACCGGCAACGCCGTGATCTACAACTCGGACGGCAAGGCGATCGGTAGGAATCCCGGGCAGGTCCGCTTTGAGCTGGTGGTCGATCACGGCGGCACGCCGAGCGATCCCGCCGACGACACGGAGATCTCGTTCGAACTCGTCAAAGAATCGACCGGCCGCTCGGACGACGTCTGCGAGGTCGCAGTGTCGGCGCTGAGCTGATGCAAAATTGGGCGGGCGGGGCTCCTTGTCACGCCCGCCCTCAGCGCGTTCGAATCCTCCGGGCGCGTTCGACTATGAGCGCGCGCCGAAGTCCGTCGTGACGATCGTGACCGACCGGCCTTCGTACTCGCCGGGCGCACTGGTGAAGTAGGCAGCGCCGATCCCGATCTCGCGCCAGTCGCGGGAGAGGATGTTCCTGCGGTGCGGACGGCTCTTCATCCACTCCCGCACCGCACGCGCGGCTCCAAGGCGGTCCGTGGCCCACAGCAGGTTCTCGCCGACCGTCCACGAGCGAAAGCCCCGAGCGCCGTAGTAGCGGCGGATCCGGCGCCAGAACGGCGTGCCGTCGGCGCTCGCGTGCTGGAAGTACCCGCGCCGGCCCATGTCCCGGGAGTGGAAGTCGGCCGCGGCTGAGAGACGGCGGTTCGTCCTCAACGGGACGAGGCCCCTGGCCCGTCGAACGTCGTTGATACGGCTGACGATGGCTGCTTCGAGACCGGTCATCCCCGACTCCGCGCCGGCCCGAGCCGGAGGCGCGGCGGGAGAGTCGCTCACGGCAAGGCCGCTCGCGGCGGCGAGCGCGACGACGGCGGTGACGATCCCGGCACGACGGCGCATGCACGTGGTATCGACCACGGTCGCCCGATGATGCCTACTCGAACGAGTGGTTGCTAGGTCGGCGCGGCCTCCTCGGGCGCGGCATCCGCCTTCCGCCGCTCCGCCAGCCAGGCGAGGAGCAGCACCTGGATCGTGCCGGCGACGGGGATCGCCGCCAGCGCGCCGAGGATGCCGGCGAGCTTCGCGCCGATGAGCACCGCGATCAGGATCGCAAGCGGCGAGAGCTGCACGGTCCGGCTGTAGACGAGCGGCTGGAGGAGGTGGTTCTCGATCTGCTGGTAGACGATGAAGAACGCCAAGACGATGATCCCGGCGGGAATCGAGTCGATGAAGGCGACGATGCTGACGATGATCGCCGCGAGGGTCGCGCCCGCGAGCGGGATCAGGTCGAGGATCGCCACGAGCACACCGAGAGCGACCGCGTAGGGGACGCCGAGGATCAGCAGCACGATCGTGGTCGAAACGCCCGCGATCACGCTGATCAGCAGATTCCCGGTGACGTAGCCGCCGACGGTCCGGTAGATGTCGCGGCCGATCCCCCGCCAGGTTTCTCGCGATCCCTCCGGGAGCAACGCGTAGAAGCGCTCCATCCAGCGCGGCCCCTCGAGCAGCATGAAGAAGGTCATGAAGGCGATCGTGACGATCGCGACGACGAACGTCAGCACGCCTTTCGTAACCGCCACGGCCGTGCCCGAGATACCGAGCAACCGTTCGGCGCCGCCCTCACGCTCGATCGCTTCTCGGACCTTCTGCTCGACGTCGTAGCGTTCGGCAAGACGGCCGAGCGGGCCGCGTCCCTCGGAGACGTCGTTGACGTAGCCGGGCAGCGCCTCGGCAAAGCCACGTCCCTCGTCGACCAGAGTCGGAATGAAGAGCGAGCCCAACGCGACGATGGCACCGATCGTCAGCAGAACCGTGACGGCCGTCGCCGCACCTCGACGCGCCAGTCCGTGCCGCTGGAAGAACTCGACGGCCGGGTTCAGGGCCAGCGTCAGGAAGACGGCGACGATGATCCAGGTCAACACCTGACGGGAGACCCAGACGACGGCCAGCACAGCCGCGACAGCCAGGACGAGTCCGATCACGGCCAGGACCGTGCGCGGTCGAAGGATGACGACCCGCTCTTCGGGCACGGAGTGAGGATCGCGTCAGGATCGGACGACCGGGCTTCCAGGATGATCAAATGCAGGCGTGAGCCTTCGCGGTCAGCCCGTGGTGGAGGAGACGACGCTCCCTGACGGCCGCGAAGTCTTCGTCCGGATCGCCGTGGCGGCCGACGCCTACATCCCGCGGCGGGATCTCACGACGGTGACGATGGAGCTCATCGCCGACGGCCTCGTCGAAGCGACGGTGAACACGCTGCTCGGCCCCAACCACGTCTCCGAAGCACGTAGGCTGGCCCGTGACGTGGCGGCCAAACTCCAGTCCGGCGAGCTCGCACCCACTGCGGCCGCGATCGAGCCCCTCGCCGACAGCATCCCGTGAGCTCAGTCACCCTGCACACGAGCGAAGGCGCGATCGAGCTCGAGCTCTACCCCGACGATGCGCCGACCACCGTCGAGAACTTCCTCAAGCTCTCGCGGGACGGCTTCTACGAGGGCGTCATCTTCCACCGCGTGATTCCGGACTTCATGATCCAGGGCGGCGATCCGACCGGGACCGGCACCGGCGGGCCCGGCTACCAATTCGAAGATGAGTTCAACGAGCACCGCGTCGTCCGGGGAGCACTCGCGATGGCGAACGCGGGGCCGAACACGAACGGCAGCCAGTTCTTCATCGTCACCGCGGAGGCGACGCCGTGGCTCGACGGGAAGCACACGGTCTTCGGCCGTGTCACTGCCGGGATGGACGTCGTCGACCGGATCTCCGCGGCGGACCGCGACGCCAATGACCGTCCCGTCGAGGAGATCGCGATCGAGCGCGTCGAGGTCGGCGACTAGCCCAACCAGTCGGGCCGGTCGAACCCGGCGTACTCCTGGATCGCGCCGTAAAGAGACTGGGCCAGTGCCGTATCGCTGACGACCAGCCGACACGTTCCATACGGAAGCCGGTTACGACGCTTCTTCTTGCTGCGCTTCGAATAGACGTTGATCGTCGATTTCCGAAGCTGCGACCGCGGAAGCCTCGCCGCATCGAGCCAGTGGTCTTCGATTTCACCTACACGGTCGACGTGATCAGCGAAGCGGTTGCACGCGATCCTGATCTTGTCGTCACGGACGCCACAACACTCGCGTAGGAAGCGCGCGAACAATCGAACCATCGCTGGATCTGAGTTGGTGAACACCACGGCATTACGCGCCTTGGCCCCCTCAGCCCAGAACAGCATGCAGCCGGCGATGTGAAGCGGATCACGGGCCCGTGCCCGTCGACGTCCGGCTTCCTGTGCTTCTCGGCGACGAGCGCGAGCCCATTGGGCAGAGGCTTGACCTCGCCTCCGCGCCGCGCGACGGCGCATTGAAAGGAGCCTGGCGTCGTCGAGTTCGATGTCCCGCACCCAAAGGCTCACCGAGGAGACCGAGACGCCGAGGATGCGCGCAATCTCCTTCATCGACAGGCCATCCTCCCGCCGGAGTCTCCGCGCCTCGATCCTCTCCGCAGTTTTCACTTTCGACAACGTAGCGGAGCGGTCGGATGTCGAAAGCGGGCGGCGGGAATCGAACCCGCGACAGCCTCGTTGGAAGCGAGGGGCTCTACCACTGAGCTACGCCCGCGTGTGAATTAGCGTAGCGCGGATCGCCCGCCCTGACCCATATGCCTGGACGCCGCACCTCGAGGCGACCCTCCCCATTCTTGCGCTGGCCGTCGCGTATGTCCTCGCGGTCCGTGGAGGGCATGCAGAACGCTGGCGGATCGCGGCCTTCGCCGCCGGTTGTCTCCTGCTCCTCGCGACCGCAGTCACGCCGCTCGACGCTCTCACCTACCACCTGCTGTCGGCGCATCTGCTCCAGAACGTCGTCCTGGCGGAGTGGGCGCCGGCGCTCCTCGTGCTCGGGATCCCTCCGGCCCTCGCCGCGCAGCTCGCCCGGCTGCCCGGAGCACGTCTCCTCACCTGGGCCCCAGTCGCGCTGGCCGTCTGGCTCCTCACCTACTTCGCCTGGCACCTCCCGGCCGCCTACGATGCCGCCCTCGAGAACACCGTCCTCCTGCACCTCGAGCACGTCTGCTACCTCGCCGCCGGCTGCCTCCTGTGGTGGCCCGTGTTCCAGGACGTTCCACATCGCCTCTCGAGCGCAGCACGCGCGCTCTACCTCTTCGTGGCGTTCGTCCTGGCCAGTCCGATCGGGCTCCTGCTGGCACTTCTTCCCGAGCCGGTGTACGACTGGTACGTCGACGGGGATGGACTTTGGGGTCTCTCAGCCCATGTCGACCAACAGATCGCCGGCGTGACGATGTCCGTCGAGCAGGCGATCGTCTTCTTCGCAATCTTCGCGCTCTTCTTCTTCCGCTTCCTGGCCGAGGAGGAGACGCCGGAGCGGTCGCGCTCCGAGGAAATCGGTCGCTCGGCCTATTGAACTTCCGGGCCGCCGGTGAAAAAGTGGCTGTGCCGCTCCATGCCGACGGGCCCTTTGCACCTCGATCAAGATGCCGTTCAGGAAACGCTCCTCGGCGAAGCGCTCGAGCATGGTCCGGTCGCCGCGCTCGTGTTCGACGAGAACGGCGCCTTCCTGGCCGCGAACCGCATGGCGTGCGAGCTGACGGGGTACGAGCGCGAGGAGCTGCTGACGAAACGCTCGCCCGACCTCGCCGCCGACCCCACTGTGGTTCCGACGCGTCTCAGGGAGATCGCGAGTGGACGCCTCGGACACGGGGTCGGGAAGCTTCGGCGCAAGGACGGCGAAGTAGTGGAGGTCCAGTACCGCGTCGGCGCGACCCGGAGCGGTGGTCTGCCCTACTTCGTGTTCGTCTTCTGGAAGGCCGACGGTGCGAACGAGTAGATCGGGACGTCGGATCGCCGGGCTGTCCGACACGGTGTCTAGTATGACAACATGGAAGCCCGATTCACCGAGCGCGACCCAGTGTGTGCAAACTGTCACGCTGTACGAACGGTCAAGCGGCTGCGGGGTGTAGCTCAGCCTGGTAGAGCGCCGCCTTTGGGAGGCGGAAGTCGCCGGTTCGAATCCGGCCACCCCGACTTGTAACCCCCGCTCGTTAGGCTCGGGCCGTGGCCGAGTCAGTGCGGCACCCCAGGCTCGGCTACGCGATGGTGCTCGCGGCGGCGTCGCTCTGGGCGATCAACGGCGTCATCTCGAAGGTGATCATCGAGTCAGGCGGCGTGCCCGCCCAGCGGTTGACGGAAGTGCGCACGACCGGCTCATTCGTCGTCCTCTTCCTCGCCCTCGCCCTCGCACGACCGGCCAGCCTGCGTGTGCGCCGCGAGGAGCTGCCGGTGCTGCTCACGTTCGGCGTCCTCGGGCTCGCCTTCGTCCAGTGGCTCTACTTCGAAGCGATCAGCCGGCTCGACATCGGCGTCGCGCTGCTGATCCAGTACGTCGCGCCGGTGCTCGTCGCGCTCTGGGCCCGGTTCGTGTACCACGAGCCGGTGCGGCGGCGCATCTGGGCGGCGCTTGCCCTGTCCATCCTCGGGATCGCCCTGCTCGTCCAGCTGTGGGAGGGGCTCACGCTCGACGGCCTAGGGGTCGCGGCCGCGCTCGGCTCGGCGATCACGTTCGCGGTCTACGTGCTCTCGGCGGAGCGGGCCGTACTCCGCCGCGACCCGGTGTCGCTCGTTTGCTACGGCTTCCTGCTCGCGTCGATCTTCTGGGCCATCGTCCAGCCGCTCCAGTCCTTCCCGTTCGGACTCGTGGACGAGAGCGTCTCGCTGCTCGGGCGGCTCGAGGACCTGTCGCTTCCGGTCTGGCTCCTGATGACGTGGATGGTCGTCCTCGGAACGATCATCCCGTTCGCGCTGCTCGCCGCGTCACTCCGGCACATTCCAGCGTCGCGCGCTGCGATCACCGCGATGTTCGAGCCCGTGGCGGCAACGGTCTTCGCCTACGCCTGGCTCGGGGAATCGCTGACCGCTGCGCAGCTGGTCGGAGCGCTCGTCGTGCTCGGCGCGATCGTCCTCGCCCAGACCGCCCGCTGAGTAGGTGCCCCGCCCAGCAATACATGCCGGCATTACTGGACGGGGCACTACTCGATCAAGAGCTCTCTGAGCTCAGCGATCTTCTCCTGCCGAAGCGCGTCGCGTTCGCCGCGCCTGACCCGCTCGAGCAGGCGCCGGACGACCGACGCGAGCTCGACGGGGTTGAACGGCTTCGTGATGTAGTCCACGCCGCCGAGCTCGAGGCCGCGCGCCCGGTCGCGGAGCTCGGCGCGGGCGGTCAGGAAGACAAGCGGGATCTCCCCGGCCCGCGAGTCGTCGAAGAGCTGCTCTGCGACCTGCCAGCCGTCCATCGCCGGCATCATCACGTCGAGAAGGATGACGTCGGGATGCTCCGAGCGCGCCAGCTCGAGCCCGGTGTGGCCGTCGGCTGCCTCGATCACCTCCATCCCCTCGGCTTCGAGGTTGACTCGGCAGAGCAGACGGATCGGCGCTTCGTCGTCGACGACCAGGACCTTGGTCACGCCAGCTCCTCGTGTACCCGCATACTCAGATCATTCCCACCTTGCTCGCGGGGCGCACGCTCTTCTGCGGGGAGCTCGAAGACGAAGCTCGCGCCGTGCTCGGCCTCGGAGTCCACCCAGAGCCGGCCGCCCATGGCCGTCGCAAGCCCGCGGGCGATGAAGAGGCCGAGACCGGTCCCGCCGCCGTGCATGCCCGAGAGGTCGGCGCGGTAGAACTTTCGGAAGATGTGCTCCTGTTCGCCCGCGGGCACACCTTCGCCCTCGTCGAGGACACGCACCTGAACTCCACCCGTCGTGCGGCGGGCCGCGACGGTGACGGTCCCGCCGTGGGGCGAGAACTTGACCGCGTTGTCGACGAGGTTCGCGAGGATCTGACGCACCTTGTCGCGATCGGCGGCCGCGTCGAGCGGCTCCTCGGGAACGTCGATGACGAACCGCCGCCCGTCGGGAGCCTCCTGCTGCGCACTCGCGACCACGTCCGCGACGACGTCGCGGAGATCGGTCTTGGCGAGCTGAAGCTGAAGGTCGCCGGATTCGAGCCGCGCGACGTTGAGCAGCGCGTCGACGATGCCCGCCAGCTGCTCCGCCTCCGTGGCGATGTAGCGAAGGAAGATGCGCCGCTCTTCGTCACCGAAGGCCACATCCTCTCGCAGAAGCGTCTCCGCGAAGCCGTAGATCGACGTCAGCGGCGCACGCAGCTCGTGGGAGACGGTCGAGACGAACCCTGACTTCAGCTGCTCGACGAGGTGGTCGGAGGAGACGTCGCGGAACGCGTAGATGCGGCCTGCGACCGCCCCAGCAGGGTCACGCATGATCGCCTCGCTGACTGAGAGCCAGATCTCCTCGCCGTCGCGGCGGATCTGGATCAGCCCGCGGCCCTCCGAGGTCTCGTCGGGATCGAGGCTGCGCTGGAGGACGTCCGTGGGCGCCCGGCCGAGCGCCTCCGAGGCGGGGACGCCGGTGATCCCCTCGGCGGCCGCGTTCCAGAGGACGACGTCCCCTTCGCGGTCGACGGCGACGATTCCGTCCGCGACGTTGCCGAGGATGGCGAGGCTGCGCTCGCGTTCGAGCACGACCCGCTGGTAGAGCTCAGCGTTCGAGAGAAAGGCCGACGCACTCCCGGCCAATGCGCTGATCGCCTCGATTTCCTCCTCGCGCCAGCTGCGGGGCGCACGCCCGTAGACGGCGAGGACGCCGTGGACGGTTCCCTCGGAGCCGATCAGCGGCGCGCCGAGGAACGCGCGATGCCCGGCCTCGAGGATCGGATCGGAGGCCGGCACACCCTCGATCTCCCCGATGGCGAGCGGCTGCCGCGACTGCACGATCCCGCCGGCGAGCTCGCCGACAGCCGACGCGCGCGTCCCGAGGGCCGTTTCCGCTACTTCTCCGTGGACAGCGCTGACGACGAGCTCATCGCCCTCCAGCAGGCTGACGGTGGCCGCGTCTGCCTCGACGAGCTCGGGGGCACGCGCGACGATCTCCCCGAGAATCGCGTCCGGATCGAGCTCGCTGGCCAGAACCGTCCCGGTCTGGGCGAGCTGCTGCGCCACCGCTCGGGATTGACGCTCGGCCTCGTAGAGCTCCGCGCGTTCGAGCGCACCGCGGGCCGCGCCCGCCAGGTTGTTGGCGAGCTCGATCTCGTCGTCGCTGAACGTCTGCTCCTCGGCGAAGAAGACGAGGCCGAGGCCGGGGCCGTCCCGCCTCGGTGACTCGACGGGAACGGCGAGCAGCGACGCAACGCCCGCCCCCGCGGCGAGCGCGCGCCAATCCGGCCCGAAGCGGTCATCCGACTCGATCGTCGGCGCTGCCAGGACCCGCCGGCGCTCGGCCGCAGTGAGCAGCGGCGAGTCCTCGGGCAGGCCGCGCTCGAGGACCTCGGCAAGGCTCTCCGGGAGCTCGTGGCGGCCGGCGAGTCGAAGCTCGCGCGGCTCCGGCATCAGGACGGCGGCGAACGAGCCGCCGAGAGCCTCCGAAGCAGCCTGCGCGACCGCGTCCATCGTCTCGGCCAGCGAGAGCGGTTGCGCGAGCACCGACGCGATCCGGAAGAAGCCGCGCTGGATCCGGACCTGCCGGGCGCTCTGCTCGATGCTGGCGACGTTCCGTAGGGCGACCGAGCCCAGGTTTGCGAACGCCTCGAGCACTTCGACGTCCTCGGGGCTGAACGACCGGTTGGGATCACTCGTCCAGACGCCGATCACGCCGCGGACCTCGCCCCACCAGGTCATCGGCGCCACCATCGCGGCGACGAAGGCCTCGTAGGCCGGGTGCGGCACGTCGGCGTTCGGGTGCTCGATCGAGATCGTTCCGCGGCCGGACTTCAGCGCCTCGCCGGCCAGCCCCTCGTCGGCCGGGACCTCCAGGTCGACCAGCTCGGAGGGGAGCCCTTCGACTGCGGCGCAGCGAAGCACCCCGCGCCGAGCGTCGTAGAGGTAGTAGTCGGCCGCGTCCGCCTCCAGCAGGGTCGTCACCTCGACCACGAGCCGCTGGAGAACGGTGTCGACGCGCAGCTCGCTCGTCATTACCTGCGCGGCGTGGACGAGCGCGGCGTGCCGTTCGAGGCGGGTGCGGTTCTCCTCGAGCAGATGGGCAGTGTGGAGCGCCAGACCGACCTCACGACTGACGGCCTCGGCCAGCGAGATCTCGGCGTCCGACCATGAGCTTGCCTCGGCACGGTGGAGCCCCAGAGCGCCGATCACATTGTCGAAGACGACGATCGGCACGGCAAGGCCGGCCCTGGTTCCGACCTCATCCAGGGTCGGAACGCCTCCCAGCGCCGGATCGGCCAGCTCCGGCGCATTGTGGACATCGCTCACCGCGACCGTCCGGCGTTCCTTGATCGCCAGGTTCGTCACCGGCAGCTTGGGCGCGGCGCTTCCGATCGGTTTCAGGTCCGGCGAGTGCCACTCGGCCCGGATCGGCGTTTCGCCGCCGGGCTCCTGTAGACGGATGAAGCAGCGTGTCAGGTGGAGAGCGTGGGCCGTCTCGCCGACGGCAACGCGGAGGACGGCCTCGATGTCATGCTCTGAGCGAACCTTGGTGCCGATCGCGGCGATCAGCCGTTCCCGTGCAAGCGCGTCGGCGAGCTCGCCCGCCGAACGGGAGCGCTCCAGGGCCAGCGCCGACTCTGCGGCGAGGGCTTCGACGACGGCGATCTCCTCGGCGGTGAACGATCGCCGCTCCCTGGTCGTCGCCGCGATCAGGACCGCGATCACGCGCGCCCCGGAGATCAGCGGGACGAAGGCCGCGCTCTTCGCGCCGACCCGCTCGGCGAGAGCGCGGTGAACCCGCGGTGACGATTCGACGTCGTAGATCGTCAGCGGCGCGGCCTCGAACGCCGTGCTGGCAATGGCCGACGGCTCATTCTCGAGGTCGAGCCGCAGCGATGTCCACCAGTCGACGTCGACCCCATCGCCGCGTGCATGGAGACCGGTCGCCCATCTCTTGTCCTTGTCGATCGTTGCCAACGCGGCGAACTCCGTCTTCAGCACCTCGGCGACCTCGTTCAGAAGCACGCGGGCGATCGACTCCGGGTCCTCGGCGTGCGAGAGGCCCATCGAGAGCGAGGTGACGGGCCCAAGCGGGCCGTTGGCCTGCAGGGCCATGGGATCCGTCTCGGACCGGTCTCCGTCAGGGTTGGAAGGGGCCGGCCGCCGCCGGCGGGAGATCAGGAGCGCAGCGGGCGCTGCGACGAGGAGCGCGACGGCAACGAGCAGGAACAGGTAGGCGGCGGCCGCCGCGGCGAGCGGAAGCGCACTGCTCAACACGCTGGACGACGCCACAAGATTCCCGCCCGATGATACGGCTGGAGGCAGCCGAAATGTAAACGAGGGAGGCCCGCCGCTCGGGGGGGTCGGTGCGGCGGGCTTCCCCAGTGCTCACCGCGGATCGTGGCCAGGTACGCGCACCGCGGTTCGCGTCGCCCAGTGACGAGAACGGTACGCCTCTTCGGGCGGAATTCCAATAGGCCGACCGGCCCATCTTTGAAAACGGGAAACGTTGGCGGAGCTACGATGCCCGCGATGGTGAAGCGGGTGCTTCTGGCCTCGCCGCGCGGGTACTGCGCGGGTGTCGAGCGAGCGGTCGAGACCGTCGAGCGGCTGCTCGACCTCCACGGCCCGCCGGTCTACGTCCGCAAGCAGATCGTCCACAACGCACACGTCGTCCGGGAGCTCGAGCAACGTGGCGCGGTCTTCGTCGAGAGCGAGACGGAGGTCCCCGAGGGGGCGACCGTCGTCCTCTCCGCCCACGGCGTCGCACCGTCGGTCTACGAGAACGCAGCCGCACGGAGGCTCAACACGATCGACGCGACCTGCCCGCTCGTGACCAAGGTGCACGTCGAGGCCCGCCGGTACGCCGCCGAGGGGTACGAGATCGCGCTCATCGGCCACGAGGGTCACGAGGAGGTGATCGGGACGACCGGCGAGGCGCCGGATGCGATCGTGCTCGTGCAGACGGTCGAGGACGCGGAGCGCGTGGAGTTCGCCGATCCGTCCCGGGTCGCGTACATCACGCAGACGACGCTCTCGGTCGACGAGACGACGGCGATCATCGACGTGCTCCGCCGCCGCTTCCCGCTGATCCGCGCGCCGAAGCGCGACGACATCTGCTACGCGACGTCAAACCGGCAGTGGGCGGTCAAGGACATGCTGGCGGAGATCGACCTCCTGCTCGTGATCGGGTCACGGAACTCATCGAACTCGAACCGGCTGGTCGAGGTCGCCCGCGCCGGCGGCGTCGCGTCGCATCTGATTGACGACGAGACCGACATCCAGGAGGAGTGGCTCGACGGGGTCGAGACGGTCGGGATCACGTCGGGCGCGTCGGCGCCGGAGAAGCTCGTCGGTCGTGTCTGTGACTGGTTCCGGGCGCAGGGTGTGAAATCGATCGAGCCGTTCACGTCGGTCCACGAGGACGTCGTCTTCCGCCTCCCGGTCGAGCTCCGGCGCGAGCTGGCGCTCGCGGACGCGCAGCAGTAGCCCAATCCGCCACGGCCCCGCCGGGCACCACGTACCAGGCTTTGTGTTGCATCAGTAGAGCCGCCTGAGCGGCGACAGCCCCTTCATCATGTCGACGAAGACGTCCTCCGCGAGGCGCCGCTGCTCGGCGCGCCGACGCTCGAGCTCCGCACGGCTCGAGCGCAGGTAACGGCGGACGCGCCAGTAGGTCGGACGCGGCTCTCGAAGCCGGTTCTCGAGCGGGATCAGGCGGCGGAGGGCCTCCGCGTACGACACCTCCATACGCGCGAGCGCCTCGAGGGCGGCGACGTAGTCCGGGTGAAGCGGCGGCCACCGAGGCATCCGCGGAGGGTCGCGAGTAAAAGCGCGCGGGTGGCGCGAGTGATGCAACACAAAGTGGTACTTCGTAGCGCCGGGGACGCCGGGGGTCCGAGGCGCTACGCCTTGGTGATCTCGGGCTCGGCGGTGCCGCCGTTGGCTTCGATCGAGACGGCGAGGACTTCGGCCTTGATCCAGTCGCCGTGCTGGGCGAGGAGGTCGGCGTCGCTCGACGGCAGCGTGACCACGATCCGGTCGGTCAGCTCGAGGCCCGCCTCGCGCCGCTTGAGGTTCAGCTGGTGGATCAGATCGAGGACGCGCCCCTCGAGCAGCAGCTCGTCGTCGAGGTGCGTGTCGAGCGACACCGTCGCGCCGTCCTCTGATGCCACGGCCCACCCCTCCTTCCCGCGTCGCTCGACGAGCACTTCGTCAGGCGCGAGCTCGAGCTCGCCCACGCGGAACCCACCATTCTCGAGCTCCTCAAACTCTCCGGCAGTAAGCGCTTCCCTGACCCGGCTCAACTCCTTGCCCAGCTTCGGCCCGAGCACGGGCAGGTTCGGCTTGACGTGGAGCTCCTGTGCGTCGACCTCACCGAGCTCGACCTCCTTGACCCTGAGCTCGTCACGAATCTCATCGAGATGCGGCGCGACACGATCGACACCGGCGACGACGATCCGCCGCAACGGCTGGCGTAGCTTGATCCCCGATTCCGAGCGAGCCTTACGCCCGAGGTCGACGACCAAGCGGACCTCGTCGATGCCCACGCGCGCCTCGACGTCGACCTCGTCCGGCTGCTCCGGCCACCCGGCCAAGAAGACCGATTCCGGCGCTTCTCTGCACGGTCCCGACACAAGTGCCCGCCAGAGGTACTCCGCGAGGAACGGCATCACCGGCGCGATCGTCCGCACTGCCTGGACGAGCGCCCACCAGAGCGTCGAGAAGGCGGCCGCGTCGAACGTGTAGAACCGCCGCCGCGATCGGCGGATGTACCAGTTCGACAGGTCGTCGACGAACGACTCGAACTCCTCGATGACCGTAGGGGTCCAGTACCGCTCGTACGCTGCCTCCATACCCGAGAGAAACTCACTTGTCCGGGCGACGAGCCACCGGTCGAGCGGCTTCTCCGCTGCCGGTGCCTCGCCCCATGAAGGCTGAAACCCCTCGATGTTCGCGTACGTCACGAGGAACGAGACCGAGTTCCAGAGCGTGAGCAGCCGGCGTTTCACCTCGTCGGCTGGACCGAACCCAAAGTTGATGTTCTGACTCGGGACCTGCGCCGAGAAGAGCCACCGCACGATGTCCGCTCCCATCCGCTCCATCGCCTCGTTCGCCTCGATCGCATTGCCCGTGGACTTGTGCATCTCCCGCCCGGTCTCGTCCCGCACGCGCTCGTAGGCGAGCACCCGCCGATACGGCGAACCGCCCTGAAGGGTCACCGACATGAACGACATCGAGTAGAACCAGAGCCGGATCTGCTCGCGGCTCTCGGAGACCCAGTCGGCCGGGAACCACTTCTCCCAGTAGGCGTGGTCCGGTAGGTCGGCTCCGGTCAGCCCGGCCGCCGCCCCCGTCCCGTTGCCGCCCTCCTTCCACTCGGGGTTCTGCCAGCCGAGGGTCGAGAACGGGACGATGCCGGCATCGAGCCAGGCGTCTCCGACCTCGGGGATCCGGCGGACCTCCCGCTCGCACTGCTCGCAGCGGATCGTGACGTCGTCGATCCACGGCCGGTGGAGCTCGCGCAAGCCGTCGAGCCCCGCCGTCGCCCGCTGCTCGAGCTCCTCGCGCGAGCCGATCACGTTCAGGTGCCCGCACTCGCACGGGTAGAAGGGCAGCGGGAGGCCGAAGTACCGCTTCCGCGAGATGTTCCAGTCGCCCATGTTCCGCAGCCAGTCGTCCATCCGCTTCGAGTAGAAGGCCGGCGTCCACTCCACCGTCGCGTTCGCGTCGAAGAGCGGCTGCCGGATCTCGGCGGCGGAGATGAACCAGTCGTCGACGACGCGGAAGAGGAGCGGCGTCTTGCAGCGCCAGCAGATCGGGTACCGGTGGACGATCCGCCCCTCGTCGACGAGCAGTCCTCGGTCGCGTAGCGCCTCGATCACCGGCTGCTCCACCTCGTCCGTCGAGAGGCCGGCGAACGGGGCGTACGCCGGCAGCATCCGGCCTTCCTCGTCGATCGGCACGAGCACGGGCAGGTCGTGCTCGCGCGAGAGCTCGAAGTCCTCGGTGCCGGCGCCGGGTGCGATGTGGACGATCCCGGTGCCCTCGGTCAGCGAGACGTCGCTCCAGGGAATGACGCGGTGGACGATGCCCTGCTGCGGCTGCAGATCGTCGAACGGGCCCTGGTACTCGAGGCCGACGAGCTCGGCGCCCGGGACGACGCGCTCGTAGTCGACTCCCTCCTCGACCAGGCGCCAGCCGCCGTCACGCAGCCCGTACTCGGCGTCCGGCTTCACCGCCGCCGCGACGTTCGCCGGCAGCGTCCAGGGCGTCGTCGTCCAGACGACGAGCGCCTCGCCTTCTCGGCCCTGCAGGGGGAAGCGGACGTGGAGCGAAGGGTGCTCGAGCTCGCGGTAGTTCTCCTCGCCGGCCTGCTCGTGGTGCGAGAGCGACGTCCCGCAGCGGGGGCACCACTGCGTCGAGCGGTGGCCCTTGTAGAGCCAACCGCGCTCGTGGACGGTCTTGAGGAACCGCCAGATGTACTCGATGTTCGTGTCCGAGAACGTGTAGTAGCTCCTCGGCCAGTCCATCCACATCCCGAGCCGCCGCGACTGATCGGTGATCAGGTCGGCGAACTTGGTCACGCGTTCCTTGCACCGCTCGGCGAACTCGGCCAGCCCGTAGGCCTCGATGTCCCGCTTCGAGTTCAGGCCCAGCGACCGCTCGACCTCGACCTCGACGTGGAGGCCCTGACAGTCGAACCCGTTCTGGTAGCGCTGGTCGTATCCGCGCAGCGCCTTGTAGCGCTGGAAGACGTCCTTCAAAGTCCGGCCCCACGCGTGGTGGACGCCCATCGGGTTGTTGGCCGTGATCGGCCCGTCGATGAAGCTCCACGTCGGTCCGCCGGCGTTCAGCTCGCGGAGTTGCTCGAAAGTTTGCTGCTCGTCCCACCAGGCGAGAATCTCGCGCTCGAGCGCCGGATGATCCGGCACCGGCGGCAGAGGAGCGAAGACCTGATCGGCCATGTGTTCGATTTTACGGAGGGCCGGGAACACGTCAGCCGTGCGCGTCGTTAGCCTCTCCGAACCCATTCCTGGAAAGGACTTGCATGTCTAAAGCAAATTCCGTCACCGAGGCGACCTTCGATCAGGAGGTCCTCTCGTCCGATACGCCCGTCCTCGTCGACTTCTGGGCCGAGTGGTGCCAGCCGTGCCTCCTCGTCGAGCCTGCGCTCGAGCAGATCGCCGAGGAGCGGGCCGGCCAGCTCAAGCTCGTCAAGGTCAACATCGACGAGGAGCAGGGCCTTGCCCAGCGCTTCGGGATCGCCTCGATCCCGGCGATGGTCCTCTTCAAAGACGGCGAGCCCGCAGCCGCCGCGATCGGCGCCCAGCCGAAGTCGGCGCTCGAGCGCTCGCTCGGGCTAGAGCCCGTCAGGGCCTAGCGTCTTCGTGATCCGCGCTCGGGCCGCCAGGCCCGAGCGCTATGCCTGCGCAGACCCGCGCCAGGCCGCGAGGACGTCGGGGATGTGCGCGAACGCCAGCTCCTCGGCCGGCACGTCGTCGGGAGCGAACCAGCGAAGCTCGGCGACGTCGTCGGCCGGCTCGAGCGCTCCGTCCCCTGCCCGGGCGGCGTAGTAGATGTTCAGCGTCGCGACCACGCGGCGCTTGTACTCGTACCGGTCGATCCAGATCCCGAGTAGCCTGAGGTCGACGAGGCCGATCCCCGCCTCCTCGCGCAGCTCTCGTCGGACGCAGTCCTGCGGGTGCTCGCCCTCCTCGAGGAAGCCGCCCGGCACATCCCACTTGCCGGCGAACGGATCCAGCGCGCGCCGGCTCAACAGCACGCGTCCGTTACCGTCATCGACGATCGCCGAGGCAGTCGGCTTGGAGTGCGCGTAGGTGACGTAACCGCAGCGCTCGCACTCGACCTGTCCGTCCCTGGGCGTGATCCCGGCACCGCAGACGGGACAGTGCTTCCAGCCGTCCAGCTCCCCCACGCGGCAACAATAAGCAGGTACATGCCGCGACACGTCCCCGCATCGGTCACCGAGCTCTCGCGCATCGGCCTGCTCGCCGAGCTTCCCGGGGAGCAGCTCACGAAGCTCGCGGCCCGGATGCGCCGCGAGGAGCTCGGCCCGGGAGCGCCGGTCGTCGCCGAGGGTGAGGACGGCGAGCGCTTCTACGTCGTCCTCGCCGGCATGCTCTCCGTGACGCAGACCCAACGCGGGATGCTGCGCGTCCTCAAGCCCGGCGACTACTTCGGCGAGGTCGCCCTGGCGATGGACATTCCGCGCACCGCCAGCGTCTCGCCGATCACGCCGGTGACGCTCGCGAGCTGCGACCGGGAGACGTTCGACGAGTTCATCTGGCCGCTGTTCGCAGGGGAATCTCAGCCGCCAAGCGACTCGTCGTAGACCGCGTCCGAGAGCCTCGGCCAGGCGTCCTTGGCCCAGTCCCCGAACTGGCGGTCGGTGAGCACTCCGAGCGCGAGGTCGGCTTCGGGATCGATCCAGAGGAACGCGCCGCTACCGCCCCAGTGCCCGAACGTCCGCGCCGAGACCCTCGTGCCCGACCAGTGCCCAGGCTTCTCATCGCGCAGCTCCACGCCGAGGCCCCAGTCGTTCGGGTCGTAGCGGCCCATCTCCGGGATCACGCCTGCCAGCCCGGGAAACTGAACCGTCGTCGCCTCTTCCAGCGTCTCCGGCGCGATCAGGGTCGGCGACAGCAGCTCTCGCGCGACGCGAAGCAGGTCGTCGAGGTCGCCGTAGAGGTGCGAGCCGGCAGAGCCCCGAAGCTCGGCCGCCATGCGGAGCGGATCGAGGACGGCCTGTCGCAGGTAGTCGGGAAACGGCATCTCGGCGCGGTCGGCGACGAGCTCGGCCACGACGTCGAAACCGGTGTTCGAGTAGATCCGGCGCCGGCCGGGCGGGCCGATCGGCTCGCGCCCCTCGAACGGCAGTCCCGACGCGTGAGCCAGCAGGTGCCGAACGGTCGAGCCGGGCGGCCCCGCCGCCTCGTCCAGATCCACGGTTCCCTCCTCCGCTGCGACGAGTACAGCGAGCGCGGTGATCGGCTTCGTGACCGACGCCCAGCGAAACTCGCGTTCGCGCGAGCCCCGCGTCGCCGCGACCTTGTCTCCGCGGACGACGCCCGCCGCGGCATTTGCCGCCTGCCAACCGTCGATCTGCCGCAGCGCGTCCACGGCGGCGGATACTTGCAGGGGATGGAACGCCGCCGTATCTCCTCCGCGATGGCGCTCGAGCAGACCTTCGGGTACTCGAGAGCCGTCGTCGCCGGCGACCGGGTCTTCGTGTCCGGCACGGCGCCAGTGATGCCGGACGGCTCCGATCCGCCGCCGAATGCCTACGCGCAGGCACGGCGGTGCCTAGAGATCATCTTTGCGGCGCTCGCCGAGGCCGGCGCCACGCCTGAAGACGTCGTGCGGACGCGGCTGTACCTGACGCGGCCACAGGACATCGACGCGGTCGGGCGAGCCCACGGCGAGGCGTTCGCGGAGACCAAGCCGGCCACCACCGGCATCGTCGTCGCCGGTCTCTTCGACCCCCGTTGGCTGGTGGAAATCGAGGCCGAGGCGATAATCGCGCCATGAAGCAGGCCTGGCCGCCTTCGATCACCGGCGACGGGCTCGGTCCAGCCGGCAGCGTGCTCGACCATCGGTTCGGTCAGGGGCCGGCGTACACGCTCGGCGTCGAGGAGGAGTACATGCTCCTCGACGGCGAGTCGTTCGACCTCGTCCAGCGCATCGACACCGTGCTCGCGGCGTTCGTCGGGCATGAGGACGAGGCGAGGATGAAGCCGGAGCTCATGCAGTCGACGCTCGAGGTCGCGACACCGGTCTGCCGCAACGCCGGGGACGCCGACCGCGAGCTGCGCCGGCTCCGGAGATCGGTCCGGGACATCGCCGCGGCCAACGGCCTCCGGATGGGCTCCGCCGGGACGCACCCGTTCAGCCTCTTCGAGCGCCAGCGGATCACCGCCCGCGACCGCTACCGCGCGCTCGTCGACCAGATGCAGTACGTGGCCCGGCGAGAGCTGATCTTCGGGCTCCACGTCCACGTCGCCGTCGACGATCCCGACAAGGCGATCGCCGTCAACAACGGCCTGATCGTCGACCTGCCGCTCCTGCTCGGGCTGTCGGCGAGCTCGCCGTTCTGGCGTGGGGAGCCGACCGGGCTCGCGTCGACCCGGCAGCCGATCTTCGCCGCCTTCCCGCGCTCCGGGCCGCCGCCGCGCTTCCGGGACTACGAGGAGTACGCCGAGGTGATCGGGTACCTCGAGCACACGGGCTGCATCGCCGACTACACGCACATCTGGTGGGACATCCGTCCGCACCCCAAGCTCGGCACGGTCGAGATCCGCATCTGCGACTGCGTCACGCGCGTCGAGGACGCCGTCGCGATCGCCGCTTTCTGCCAGGCGCTCGTGAAGTTCTACAGCGAGCAGTACGAGGAACACGGCGACGTGCCGAGCTACCACCGCCTGCTGACGACCGAGAACAAGTGGCTCGCGGTGCGCTACGGCCTGCAGGCGCCGCTGATGGATCTGGGCACCAAGCGCAGGAACCGGGTCGCCGTCGCCCAGCTCGTCCGGCGCCGCTTGCGGGAGCTGGAGCCGCATGCGCGCGAGCTCGGGTCCGAGGAGGAGCTCCAGGGCGTCCGAGAGATCCTGCGACGCGGCAACGGGTCGGACCGGCAGCTGCGCGTCTACAACGCAAATCGCGACATCGTCGAGGTGGCAAGGGAGATTGCGGAGGCCACCGAAGCTGCTGCAGAACCTGCGTAGACGATGGCACGGGACGTCCCGGACCCCTCCGACCCAGGCATCCGCACGTCGGTTGATCGACCGCTGCGGTGGGGCCGCGCGTATCGCGACCGGGCGTTGGCCGGGCTGCGAAGTGACGAGCGAGCATGGCTACGCGGGGCCCAGGCCGGCTCGCTGCCCGATCTCGAAGCGCTCTTCCGCGAGCACTGGCCTCGCGCGTACCGAACCGCGTACCTGATCGTTCACGACGGCGCCGCCGCCGAGGACATCACCCAGGAGGCGTTCCTCGCCGCACTCCGCGCGCTCCACCGCTTCGACGGCAGCCGTCGGTTCGGGCCGTGGCTGCACCGGGTCGTCGTCAACCGCTCGATCGACTGGGCCGCATCTCGGGCCCTCCGGGCCGAGGCCGGCGACGGGCCGCTCGCGGCGGTCTCGGAGGACGATGACGCCGGCCGGCTCTCCGCCCTTCCGGTCGTCGCCGCGCTGGCGACGCTGTCGCCCGAGCAGCGCGCCGTGATCGTCCTTCGCCACCTGCTCGAGTACTCGACCGGCGAGATCGCGGCGATGCTGGAGCTGCCCCGCAAGACGGTGAGCTCGACGCTGCAGCGCGGGGTCGACGAGCTCGGCGAGCTGCTCGAGGGCGCGCGGTGAACGAGCGCAGGCTGAGGCGGATGATCCTCGCGACGGCGCCGCCGGACGAGATCGGGGCGCAGCGGCGCGGCTGGCGCGTCACGCGGGCGGCGTTCTCCGAGCGCGAGCCGACGCCGTGGCCGACGCGCAATCGCCGGCTGTTGACGGCTGGCGCCGTCGCTGCCGCAGCCCTGTTGGCCGCCGTCAGCCCGCCCGGCCGGGCGGTGATCGGCGGCGTGCGCGACGCGGTCGGCACGGAGAAGGTCGTTACGCGGGCTCAGGCTCCGGCGGCGCAGCAGGGGCCGACCGGGCCGTTAAGGCTCCCGACCGAGGGCCGCGTGCTCGTGGCAGCTCCGAGCGGCGTCTGGTTCGTCTCCGGGCAGGGCAGACGGCGGCGGGTGGGAGACTACGACGAGGCAACCTGGGCGCCGGGCGGACGCCTGATCGGCGCTGCGCGGCGCCACCAGCTCGTCGCGGTCACCCCGAGCGGCCGGGCTCGCTGGACACTGGCCCGGCCGCGCACCCATGCGCCGCGGTGGGCGCCGAGCGGCTCACGGATCGCGTACCTGAGCGGGCGAAACCTTCGGGTCGTCGGTGCCGACCGGACCGGAGATGCGCGCCTCGGCGCCGCGGACGACGTGGCGCCGGCCTGGAGACCCGGCGCCGAGAACGTCCTCGCCTACTCCGCGTCCGACGGGACCGTCACGGTGCTGTCGACGAACGACCGCGTCACCCGCTGGACGGCGGCCGGCAGCGCAGCGTCACCTTCACAGCTCGACTGGTCGGCAGACGGGGAGCGCCTGCTCGTCGTCCGGGACCTCGGCGGAGGCCGTCTTGGCCTGGTCGTGTTCGACGGCGACGGGCTGAGGCTTCAGTACCTGGAGCTGCGAGGCGTGCCGATCGAGGCGGCGTTCTCGCCGAACGACCATCGGATCGCGCTCGTCCGCCGGGTCGGCCCGCGGAGCGAGCTGCTCGTCCTCGAGAGCGACACGCTCCGGCGCCAGACGCTCGTCTTCTCGGGCCACGGCCGGTTCAGCGACGTCGCCTGGTCGCCCGGCGGACGGTGGCTCCTGCTCGGCTGGGAGAGCGCCGATCAGTGGCTCTTCTTCCGCTCTCAGGACGTGAGCAAGGTCTCGGCGATCTCGAGCCTCGCAGTGCAGTTCAGCTCGCGCGGCCGCGAGTTCCCTCGCGTCCAAGGCTGGTGCTGTCCGCGCGGTTAGGCTCCCCGGGTGCTCGCGCCCGGTGACCGCATCCCCGACGCCCATGTCTGGCTCGCCCCGCGGGAGAGCATCTCGCTGCCCGAGCTCGTCGAGGAGGGCCCGGTTCTCGTCCTCTTCTATCTCTTCGACTGGTCGGGCACCTGAACGAGCGAGATGGAGCTCCTGCGTGACAGGAGCCAGGAGCTCGAGCAGGCCGGCGTTCGCGGGATGGCCGCGTCGCGCGACTCGCCCTGGTCGCACGTCGCGTGGATGCAGGCGCTCGATCTCGACTTTCCGCTTCTCTCCGACTGGAACGGCGATGCGGTCAGGGGGTTCGGGATCGCGCGCGACTATCGCGGGATGAAGGACGTGGCCCGGCGGGCGGCCTTCCTGATCGACGCCGGCGGTACGGTCCGCGGGGCATGGGCCTACGAGGACGGCGAGCTCCCCGACTTCGACGAGCTCATCTCCGCGGCGCGGGCGCTGTCGGGCTCGTCCTAGCCGTCTACCTCGCCGCAGGCCTCGTCTCGACGTGGCCCGCGCTGCAGGACTTCCGCAGCGACTTCCTGGCGGAGGGTCGGCGCGGACTCCCCGGTGCGACTGCTCCCGGCGACCATCTCCAGACCACCTGGCAGCTCTGGCTCCCCGGTCACCAGCTGGGGCGCGGCGAGAATCCCGCGCGGGACCCGTACAGCTTCCGGCCCGAGGCGGAGCCGCGCGTGAACTTCGCGGGCTGGCCGTTCGGGCTTCCGTTCTGGCCGCTCCACGCGCTCTTCGGGACGGTGGCGGGGTGGAACCTATTCGTCCTGCTCGGCTACGTCGGTGCCGGCGGACTGACGTTCCTCTGGCTGCGATCGCTCGGACTGGGCACGGGAGCCGCCCTCGTCGGCGGCGTCGCGTTCGCACTCGCCCCCTACCGCGCCGTCCAGGGCGGCGCCGGGCACCTGCTCGCCTGGATCGCGATGCTGCTGCCGCTCTCGCTCTGGGCCTGGGAGCGACGCCGGTACGTGGTCGCCGCCGCGGCGCTGGCCTCGATTCCGCTCTCCGGGCAGGTTCATCTCGCCCTTGGGGCGATCCCGTTCGTCGGCGCCTACATGCTCCTGCGAGGAGGCGACCGGCGATGGGCCGCCGGCGCCGTCGCCGGGTCGGTCGCCGCCGGGCTTCTCGTCTGGGCGCTCTCGATCCGGGACTCGATCGGCGAGTCGCGTTCCTTCGCCCAGGTCGAGCGCTACTCGGCCGAGCTCGCAGACTTCGTCGCCCGGGATCCCCGCCACGGGCTCGAGCCGTTCGTCTTCATCGGCTGGCTGACGCCGGTCCTGGCGATCGTGGGCCTGGCGTTCGTGTACCGGTCGCGACTCGGGCTCATCCTCGGGCTCGGTGCCGCCGGGCCGCTGCTCTTGGCGCTTGGCGCCAACCTTCCCGGCTACGAGACGATCTGGGACGCCGCGCCTGGAATCGGATCGACCCGCGTCCCCGCCCGGCTGGTGCCGATCGGCTGCCTGGCGCTCGCCGCGCTGGCGGCGATCGCCGTCTCTCGTCTGCGTTGGCGGGCCGCTCCGCTCGTCGTCCTCGTGCTGGTCGCGCTCGACCTCCGCCTCGGCGTGACCGCCGTGCGGCCGACGGCGGCCGACGAGTCGAACGCCGCATACGCCGCCGTCAGCTCGGCCGAGCTCGGCCGGCTGCTCGAGCTCCCGGTTTATCCGCCGGACCGGCAGGAGGGAAGCGTCTACCTCTACTACGCGATGCAGGCGCTGCGCGAGCGGCCGGCGGGCTACTCGACGGTGGCCCCGCGGGAGGCCGAGCGGGTCCTGCGCGAGCTGCGCCCCTGCGCAGACGTCCGCCAGCTGAGCGAGCTTGGCGTCCGGCTGCTGGCCGTGTACGGGCGTCCCCGCTGCGGCGTTGCGGGGCGGCTGATCGGCAGAGACGGTCCGATCTCGCTGTACGAGGCCTACATACCACTAGCCTGGTAGCCGTCATGACGACCTCCAAGGACGGCCTGAGTCGAGGCGACGACGGCGTCACCCGCTGCTTCTGGGGGGATTCCGCGCCGGAGTACCGCTCCTACCACGACGAGGAGTGGGGCTTCCCCGTTGCCGACGACCACCGGCTGTTCGAGAAGCTCTGCCTGGAGGGGTTCCAGTCCGGCCTCTCGTGGCTGACGATCCTCCGAAAGCGAGAAGGGTTCCGCCACGCCTTCGCCGGCTTCGACTTCGAGCAGGTCGCCCGCTTCGGCCAGAAGGACGTCGAGCGGCTGCTCGACGACGCGTCGATCGTTCGTCACCGAGGGAAGATCGAGGCGACGATCAACAACGCCCAGCGCGCCGTCGAGCTCGCCGACGAGGAGGGCTCGCTGGCGGCGTACGTCTGGCGGTTCGAGCCGGATCCAGCCTCCCGCCCGAAGCGGCTCACCTGGGCCGCGCTGCTCGAGCTGGCGCAGACCGACGAGTCGCGTGCGCTCGCGAAGGATCTGAAGCGCCGCGGGTGGCGCTTCGTCGGTCCGACGACGGTCTACGCCTTCATGCAGGCCATGGGTCTCGTGAACGACCACGTGGAAGGCTGCGCCTCGCGGGCCCCCGCGGCCGAGGCGCGCGAGGCGTTCGCCGTCCCCGCCTGATCGCTATTCGCGGCGCTGGGTCACGCCGGTTGTGGCCTCGGGCTCCGGCGTCTCCCCTGCGGACGTCCTGTCGCCGACCGGCACGGGCTGCCTGTCCGGCTCGCGATCTGACACGTCTGGCTGGGGCTCTGCCGGCGATGTTTCGACCGGGCGAGTCTCGGGCTCCTTCACCCGAGGCGCCGTGTCGAACGAGAGCCCGAGTGTCAGACCGACGCCGAAGGCGAGTGCGGGCCAGACCTTCAGCAGATCGCCGACGAGGCTCTCCAGGCCGATGTCGTTGGACCAGTCGCGTACGTGGCTCCCGAGCCAGTGGTCGGCCGGTTCCGCGGCGAGCACGACCCAACCGCCCGCGATCAGCGCCGGCAAGAAGCCGAGCAGGAACACGTTGCGGGAAAGGTGAGGTCGCCCCCACTTCGTCCAGCCTCCGAGTAGCTGCGAGAGCGCCATGACCAGCCCTGCCGCCGCGATCAGGCCTACGGCCCACCAGAACTCGCCGATCGAGGCGTCTCCATCGGTCGGCAGAGCGCTCGCGCCGAACCAGAGCAGAAAGCCTGCGACGGCCACACCGATCAGCGTCGCCGCCCCTCTTGTCATGCCACGCATGTGAACCACCTCCGATCTTCCCTTGCCCAGAATTCGCGTGGTTGAAGCAGCAGATCGCGGCTACGATGCCGCGTCATCGCGCGGCTATGCGGCCACGCACTACAGGGGGTTTTTACATGTCTCGCACCAGGAAGGCGGTGGTCACCGCACTGGCGTCGCTCGCGCTCGTCAGCCTCGGCGTCGCGCCGGCGATTGCCGACCCGGCGTCACCCGAGAACGGGTGCCACGGCTTCTACACCACGCAGTTCAAGGAGCTCACGGGCGACCGCGGCGCGCAGGGGACTGCGATCGGCGGCCGCGGCAACTCGGACGGCGACCCGTCGAACGGGCAGGCGCACTCGGAGGCAGGTCGGGGCGCGACGCTCCAGGCCTTCCTCGCCGAGTTCTGCGGCAAGTAGGAACGACTGCGGCTGGGGCGCTCTCGCGGCCGGGAGCGCCCTGGCCACCACTGCCGATGGCTTCCGTGGCGGCCCGACGCGCTACATGCCCATCGAGTGGTAGCCGGAGTCGACGTAGAGCGTCGTCCCGGTGACGTTGCGGGCGTCGTCTGAGAGCAGGTAGCCGGCTGCGGCGCCGACGTCGTCGGCGTCGATCGGCCGGTGGAGGGGCGACCGCTCTTCGACGATCGACTCCATCGTCGGGAAGCCGGCGATCGAGCGAGCGGCCAGCGTCCGCACCGGCCCCGCTGAGATTGCGTTCACACGGATGTTCTTCTGGCCGAGATCCCACGCGAGGTACTGAACGGACGAGTCCAGCGCCGCCTTGGCCACGCCCATGACGTTGTAGTGCGGCACGGCCCGCTCGCCGCCGAGGTAGGTCATCGTCAGGATCGACCCGCCGCCCGCAGCCTCCATCAGCGGCTCCGCCGCTCTGGCGCAGGCGACCAGCGAGTAGGCGCTGACGTCCAGCGCGAGCCAGAAACGATCGCGCGGCGTGTCCGTGAAGCGGCCCTCGAGATCCTCGGCGGCGGCGAACGCGACGGAGTGGACGAGGACGTCGAGCCCGCCGTCGAACGCCTCGCCGACCTCGGAGAAGACGCGCGCCACGTCGTCGTCGGACCGCACGTCGCAGGCGGTGACGTGCGGGCTGTCGACGGTCTCGGCCAGCTCGCGGACGTTCTTCTCCAGCCGCTCGCCCTGGAAGGTGAAGGCCAGTCGCGCGCCCTCCTCGGCGAGCCGGCGAGCGATCGCCCAAGCGATCGAGCGCCTGTTGGCCACTCCCGTCACCAGCCCACGCTTGCCTTCGAACCGCATGGAGCGATCCTAAATTCGTCGCTACTCTTTGGCGGGTTGCGCCGCCATCCCGTGTTCATCGGCCTGATCGCGGCGCTCGCCCTCGCAGCGCCTGGTTCAGCCGCTCTTCAGCCGATCAACCGGACGTTCGGCGAGCTGACCGTGCCGCGGGTGCGCGCGGGCACGATTGCGGTGCCGCGAAACCAGGCGAGCGGACGGGTCCGCGTGATCGTCGGGCTGGCCGAGCCGCCGCTCGCTGCCGAGCGCGGCCCCGGCCTCTTCGGCGCGCTGGACTCGAGCCGCATGAACGTTCAGAGCCGGTCCTCGCGTGCCTACGTCGCCCGGCTTCGGGCCGCACAGCAGGCCGCGGCGCGCGCGATCCGGACCGCGATCCCGTCGGCTCGCATCGGTCGGAGCTTCCAGGTCGTCCTGAACGGCATCACGGTCGACCTCCCCTACTCGCGACTGGGCCGGCTGAGCGCGATGTCGTTCGTCGCCAGGGTCTATCCCAGCCTCCGCTACACGATGGCCCTCAATCGAAGCCCGAGCGTGATCGCCGCACCGGCCTTCACCGCGGCGACGGGGATCACGGGTGCCGGCGTCAAGATCGGCGTCGTCGACGACGGGGTCGATCAGGCGAACGCGTTCTTCAACCCGAGCGGCCTCGCGTATCCGCCGGGCTTCCCGAAGGGTCAGCGGAGCTTCACGACGGCGAAGGTGATCGCGGCACGGAGCTTCCCCGGGCCGGGCTCCGGGCGTGCGGGGCGCCTACCGCTCGACCGGCGCGCCTCGTTCCACGGCACGCATGTCGCCGGAATCGCCGCCGGGCGTGCAGGCACGAGCTCACCGGGCGGAAGCGACCACCCGCCGACCGCCGGGCTCTCGGGCGTCGCTCCGCAGGCCTGGATCGGCAACTACCGCGTCTTCAACGTCCCGTCGCCCATCGGGCACATTGCCGACACCCCCGAGATCGTCGCCGCCTTCGAGACCGCGGTCCGCGACGGGATGGACGTGATCAACTTCTCCGGCGGCGGGCCGGCCACGGAGCCGCGAACGGACGCGCTCGTACAGACGGTGGCGAACGTCGCCAATGCGGGAGTCGTCCCGGTGATCTCGGCCGGCAACGACCGTGACGACTTCGGCTTCGGGACCGCGGGCTCGCCTGGAACCGCCGCCGAGGCGATCACGGTCGCGGCCGCCTCGAACAGCCACGTGTTCGCGCCCGCCCTCTCCGTGCGCGATCCTGCGGCGCCGGGGAGCCTGCAGCGTGTTCCCTTCGTGCCGGCCGGCGGCGCCGCACCGTCTTCCTGGGGCACGTCGGACAGGACGCTGATCGACGTCGGGTCGATCACCGGAACCGACGGTCGGCCGGTGAACCCCCGCCTCTGCGGCCTCGGTCGCGATCCGAACGCCGGTCGCAATCCCTTGCCCCGAGGGGTGCTGGCGGGCGGGATCGCGCTGATCGGCCGGGGCGGCTGCACCTTCTTGTCGAAGGCGATTCGTGCACTCCAGGGTGGCGCAAACGGTTTCGTCTTCACCGACAACCGGGAAGGCGAGGCCAATCCGCTCCCGCTGGTCTTTCCGGTTCCGAGCGGGATGGTCTCCAACCTCGACGGCGCGGCTCTGCGGGCCTACCTGGCCGGCCGTGGCGGCCGCGCCCCGATCAGGGTCGGCCCGGGCGTCACCGAGGTCGTCACAGGCCGCTCGGGCGTCATCACCAGCTTCTCGTCGGCCGGACCGACCGCATTCGGGCACGCGCTCAAACCGGACGTCTCCGCCCCGGGTGGGCAGATCCTCTCGGCCACCCTTCGCAACGCCACCGGCGGCTCACCGTTCGCCTCCTTCGACGGGACGAGCATGTCGGCCCCGCACGTCGCGGGTGCCGTGGCGCTGCTCAGAGCGCGACACCGCAACTGGAACGTCCGCCAGCTGAAGTCGGCGCTGATGTCGACCGCAGGCGCCGCGTGGGGGGACACAGGCCGGAGCGTCGAGGCCTCGGCGCTCGCCGAGGGAGCAGGCATCGTGAACGTCCTCGCCGCCGACGACCCGCAGGTCTTCACGGAGCCGGCGTCGCTCTCGTTCGGCGATCTTCAGGCCGGGAGCAGCCCCGTCGCGAAGCAGCTCCTGCTCAGCGTGCGGGACGCGGGAAACGGGGCAGGATCCTGGACGGTCGAGCTGCGGCCGCAGTCGGCCGGCGCCGGGGTGGCGATCGACGTCCCCCCGTCGGTCGCGATCGCGCCGGGTGGGGTGACGAGCATCCCGATCACGGTTCGCGCCGACGCCAATGCCGCCGGCAGCGACAACGTCGGCTATCTGATCCTCCGCCGCGGTGCGGTGACGAGGCGGGTTCCCTATGCCGCCTTCGTCCTGCGGCCGGGCCTTGCGTCCGCACCCGCGCGGGCGATCCGGCGCATCCAGACCGGAACGACGCGCGGTCGGCGGTCACTCGCCCAGACGTACCGCTTCCCGACGGCACCGTTCGGTCACCCGCCGGACTACGGCGCTGCGGCACCGATGCGCGAGGACGGCGCCGAGCGGCTCTACGAGTTCCGGCTCCGGCGCCGGGCGATGAACTTCGGCGTCGCCGTCGTCACCGAGTCACCCGGAGCGCTGATCCATCCGTTCGTGCTCGGCGCAAAGGACGAGAACGCCGTCCAGGGCTACGTCGGCACGCCGGTAAACATCAACGGGCTGACCTTCGGCTACCGGCTGCCGGTCGGGGCCGCGGGCGGGCAGTTCGCGCTGCCGGGCCGCTACTACGTCGCCGTCGACTCCGGCCGCGACGAGTTCACCGGGCGGCGCCAGGCCGGCAGCTGGCGGCTGCGGTCCTGGGTGAACGACCTCCGCCGCCCGACGATCCGCGTGCTGACGACCCGCGTCGCCGCAGGCCGTCCGACGATCGCGGCGCAGGTGCTCGATCGCGGATCGGGAGTCGACCCCTTCTCGCTGGCGATTGCCTACAACCGCGTCCTGGTCGGAGCGGTTGCCTACGACCCCTTTACCGGCCTCGCGCTCTTCCCGCTCCCGCCCGAGGCGCCCAGGGTCCGCGCCGGCCGGCGGCAGTTCTCGTTCATCGGCTCGGACTACCAGGAGTCCAAGAACGCGAACACGTACGGCGGGGACGTGATGCCGAACACGCGCATCACCGCGCGACGGTTGCGGGTGATCCGGGGCGCGACGATCACGTGGCTGACCCCGCTCGCCCGCCGCTGCGTCGAGCGCTCCGAGTCGCTGCTCGTCTCGGCGAGCTCGACCGGGCGGCTTGGATCGGTGCAGTTCTTCGACGGCAAGCGCCGGCTCAGGATCGTCCGTCGCAACGTCGCCGGACTCTTCTCGACGACCTGGCGAACGCGCCGCGCGAAGCGCGGGCTGCACACGCTACGCGCGGTCGTGCGTGCCGGCGGCCAGCGCGCCGAGGCCTCGCGCGTCGTGCGCGTCTGCCGCTAACGGCCAGCCGCGGCTAGGGACGCGCGGCCGGGCCTCCGGGGGTCCCCTTGGGTAGGCGCACCCAACCTCCTCCCCGCGGCGAGCGTAGCGGGGTCGGGCGCGCGTGTGTGTGACCGCTTCGTCACGAATCTGTGACGGCGCGCCGGCTCTCCCGCCGCACGAGCTCGAGCGCCTCCTCGCGGGTCGTGATCGTCCCCGCGGCGCGCTCCTCTTCGACGAGCGCGAGCAGCCGTCCGATCTCCGGCCCCGGCGGGAGGCCCAGCTCGTCGCCTCGCAGCAGGGGGCCCGCCGGGTCCCTGCTCCTCGCCTCTTCGATCGCCCGCTCCAGCTCCTCGCCGCCCCCCGCGAATCGCGCAGCGTCGACGCTCCAAGGCTCGGTCGCGCGCCGGAACCGGTAGACCGACCGAGCCGTCAGCTCGGCGGGCGGCTGGGCGCGGAGCAACGTCCGCCCGTAGCGCGCTAGCTCGTTCGAGATCGGCAGGCGGCTCAGCTGCTCGCGGAACACGGCCACGAGCCGAAGCTCCACCGAGGTCTCGCCGAGCTCCCGGAGACGCTCGAGCGTCCCGCCGAGCGGAGCCAGCAGGCCAAGCTCGTCGAGCCGCTCGAACCCCTGCGGGCTCAACCGGACGAGCTCCGCGAGGATCCGCTCGCCCGCGGGCCGGTCGACGAGCAACACGTGCTCGCGGACGAGCCGTTCGGTCTCGGCGTCGAGCCCAAACCCAAGCTCGTCCTCGAGCCGGGCGGCTCGGAGCAACCGCAGCGGATCGTCCCGGAAGATCGTCGGCGACACCGCGCGCAACACCCGCCGGTCGAGATCCGGCAGGCCGCCGAACGGGTCGACCGGATCGCCACCAGCGAGCGGCCGCGCGATCGCGTTGATCGTGAAGTCGCGCGTCGCCAGGTCGGCCTCGATGCCGTCCTGGAGCGGCGTGAAGTCGACGGTGCGACCACCGTCCAGCGCGACCCGCCACGCCCCGTGGCGTTCGGACAAGGGGAACACCGGGCCGCCGAAACGCCGGGCCGCCGCCTCCGGTTCACGGCAGGCGATGTCGAGATCCAGCAGCGGCCGCGCCAGGAGCTCGTCCCGGACGGCCCCGCCGACGATCCATGCCTCCTCGCCGGCGAGCGCCTGCTGCGCCCGCTCAAGCATCGACCACTGTCCGCCGCGCCCGGCCCGGCCGGGAGTCGATCTGGCTGACGATCTCGTAGTTGATCGTGTCGGCTACTGCTGCATGGTCCTCGGCGAGAACGCCCTCGCCGATCAGGGAGACGGGCGTGCCGACCGGGAGCGGCTCGGGCAGCTCGACCGCCAGCGCGTCCATCGAGATCGTCCCGACCACGCGCCGGCGCTCGCCCTCGATGGCCACCTTCGTCCCCGTCATGTCACGACGGAACCCGTCGGCGTAGCCGACTGGGACGATGCCGATGTGCGTCGGTTCCGAGGCCACGAACCGGCGACCGTAGCCGGTGGAATCGCCCGGACCCAGCTCCTTGACCTGGGCGAGGTGGGACGTCCAGCGGAGGACCGGCTCGAGGCCGTCGTCACCCGGATCGACCCCGAACGGCGAGAGCCCGTAGATGGCGATCCCGCACCGGGCCGCGTCCAGGCGCGACTCGGGGAGCCGCAGTGCCGCAGCGCTGTTCGCGGCGTGGCGGACGAGGTGCGAGTAGCGTCGCGTCGCCTCCTCGAAGCGCCGCAGCTGCTCGCGGGCGAAGCCCGGGTCGGAATCGGCGGTCGCGAGGTGGGTCATCAGGCCGACAACGCCGTCCGGGACCTCCGGGAGCTCCGCCAGGCCCCACCGGCCCATCCCGGTGTCGAGCTTGAGGTGGACCGGGACACCCTCGGGGATCGCACCGCCGGCGACGGCCAGCTCGAGGCGTGCCTCGCGCGCCGCCTCGACATCGCGGTCGCTCGACGGCCCCATGACGAGGATCCGCGCCTCAGGAAGCGCCGCGCGCAGCTCGAGCGCCTCGGCGACCGTCGCCACGCACAGCGCGCCGGCGCCCTCCTCCAGCACGGCTCGGGCGACGTCCACGGCTCCATGCCCGTAGCCGTCAGCCTTGACGACGGCCCAGAGCTCGGCGTCCCCGAGCACGTCCCTCATCCGCCGCGCGTTGCGGCGGAGCGCACTGAGATCGATCGTGATCTCGGACCTATGCATCGAGGACGCGGGGGAGCGCCGCCAACAGGTCGCCGGCCTTGAGCCCAGACCTGTACGGCGCCGCGACCGCGGCCTGCGTGTGGGCCGTCGCCGCCGCGGCGGCGGCCAGGCGGCCGTCCATGCCCTTGGCGAGGAACGACGCGACGACGCCGGTGAGCACGTCCCCGGTGCCTGCCGTCGCCAGCGAGGGGAATCCGCCGCAGACGAGCGGGCCTGCGCCGGGAGCGCCGACCAGCGTCCCTTCCCCCTTCAGGAGCACGACGCAGCCAAACCGTTCCACAGCCCGTTCGAGCGCCTCGAGCCGATGGGCGTCCACCCAGTCCGGCTCCACGCCGAGCAGCCGGGCGAGCTCGCCCGAGTGCGGGGTCAGAACCGTGTCCTGCTCTCGCTCGACCGGCTCGAGCTCGTACAGGCCGTCCGCGTCCACGACCGCGGGCAGGTCGACCTCCTGCAGGAGGCGGCGGACGAGCTCCTTCCGCCCGCGGCCGAGGCCGGGACCGATCGCGAGCGCCCGCGCCCGCTCGGTCGCGTCCCAGACCTCGTCGAGGGGCCGCTTCACCGCCTCGAGCAGCCGGGTTTCGATCACCGGCAGCGACTCCGGCGGCGCCGCCACGGCGACGTAGCCGGCGTCGGCCCGGAACGCAGCCTCGGCGGTCAGGCACACGGCCCCGGTCATCCCGGGCGAGCCGCCGACGACGAGCACGGACCCGGCGGAGTACTTCGTGTCGCCAGGCTGTCGCCGCGGGACGAGGTCGATGATCGCCGGCGTCGCGAGGGCATGCTCCGTCTCCGCATGCTCGAGGCCGATGTCGGCGACGACGATCTCGCCGCGGCGGAAGCGGCCGGGAGCGACCGCGTGGCCCACCTTCCGGCCGTGGAAAGTCACCGTCAGCGTTGCGCGCACCGCCTCGCCCCGAACCTCACCCGTGGACGCGTCGACGCCGGACGGGATGTCCACGGCGACGACCGGGGCGCCGGACTCGTTCATCGCCCGGATCTGCTGGGCCGCCTCCTCGCGCGGCGATCCGTGGAACCCCGTGCCGAAGAGGGCGTCGATGACGACCTCGGCGTTGCCCAGCGACCGTTCCTCCCACCCGGCGGCCCGCAGGAGCTCGGCGGCGATCCGTCCGTCGCCGCCGTTCGCCCCACCGCCGCACACCGCCGCGAACGTGCGCGCTGCGGGGAAGTGCGCCAGAACCTCGTCGGCGACTGCGCTCCCCGCGCGCTCCATCAGCTGCTCGACGTCGTGGCCCGCCTCCGCCGCCTGCATCTCGGCGGCGGTGTAGAGAGGCTCAAGCATCCGGGTCGGCGACCACGCAAACCGCGCTCGCCAGCTCGCGCGAGTGCGACATCGAGAGGTCGATCCGCCCTGCCCGCACGCGCTGCGACCACGCCTCGACCTGGCCGGAGAGGCGAACGGACGGCTTCGGCCGTCCCGAGATCTCGATGTCCCGCCAGGCGAAACGCCGGGCGACGCCGAAGCTCAGCGCCTTGCCGACCGCCTCCTTGCCGGCGAAGCGGGCGGCGTAGTGCTGGGCCGGGTTCGGTCGTGCGTCGCAATACGCCTGCTCGGCGGCGGTGAAGCAGCGATCGCGAAAGCCGGCGTAGCGCTCGAGCGCCTTGCGAATGCGATCGATCTCGATCATGTCGGTTCCGACGCGAGTCACAGCATCTCCTCCAACCAGCGCGGCAGGTCGGCGACGGACGAGAGGATGACGTCGGGCCGGATCGTCGTGCGCTCGACCTCGTCGGGGCGGAACTTCCCCGTCCGGACGAGAGCGGTCCTGAGCCCGAACCGCTGCGCGCCGGCGACGTCGGCGTCGATGTCGTCGCCGACCATCCAGGTCAGCTCCGGCTCGGCATCCAGCGCCTCCACCGCGGCCGCGAAGTACTCGGTGCTCGGCTTCCCGACGACGGTCGCCTCGAGGCTCGCGGCGTACTCGAGCCCGGCGACGAAGCACCCGGAGTCGAGCAGCGGCCCGCGCGACGTTTGCCACCAGCGGTTCCGGTGCAGGCAGTACAGCTCCGCGCCCCCTTCGAGCTCGGCGAAGGCGCGGGCGAGGTTCATATAGGAGAAGACCCGGTTCGTCTCCTCCGTCTCGTCCGCACCCCCGAGCAGCACGGCCTCGGCGTCTTCGCCGACGAGCTCGACCGACCCCAGATCCTCGAGCACGGCGGCCATCGTCAGCGCGAGGACGCGTCTGCCGTCCAGCGCCCTGGCGGCGGCGAGCGCGGTGGTCTGGAGCTCGTCGTCGTCCAGGTCGAACCCGAGCTCTCGGAGCTCGCCGGCCAACGACCGGCGCGAACGGGTGGTGTTGTTCGTGACGAAGCGCAGACGGTGGCCGTTCTCACGCAGCTGGTCGACAGCCTGCGTGGCGCCGCGGATCGGCTGGCCCGAGACGTGGAGGACGCCATCGATGTCCAGCAGAATGGCCGCCATGAGCGGCGAGTCTATTCAGGTGACGAAGACGGTGGCGATCCCGGTTTCGGAGATCGAGCTGCGCTTCTCACGGTCGAGTGGACCGGGCGGGCAGCACGCCCAGAAGACCGAGACCAGGGTCGAAGCCGTCTTCGACGTCGACGCCTCGGCCGGGCTGACGACGGCGCAGAAGGAACGGGTCCGGCGCCGAGCCGGCACGGTCCTCCGCGCGGTCGCGCAGGACGAACGCAGCCAGTCGAGGAATCGCGAGCTCGCGATCGAGCGCCTCGTGGCAGCGCTCCGCGATGCGCTGAAGGTCGAGCGGCGGCGACGCCCGACGAAGCCGACCGCGGCCTCCCGGGAGCGCCGGCTCGAGCAGAAGCGCCGCCGGTCGGAGCTGAAGCAACAGCGCCGGCCGCCGGAATAGCGCTCCTACTCCAGCGCCGGAACCAGAACGTCGAGGCTGGCTCCGGTGGTGACAGTCGCCGCGGAGACCTGGTCGTCGACGAGCTGGTCGTCGAGCCGCAGCGGGCAACCGGCGGGAGGACTGACGGCGAAGCAGCGGCCTGAACGCAGGTCGAAGGTCGGCGCATGTGGATCGCCACCCGCGAGCCGAGCGTCCAGGTAGGCGATCACCTCATCGCGCTGCTCCGGACCGATGAGGACGAGCTCGAGGTGTCCGTCCCCTGGTTCGGCGCGAGGCGACAGCGGGACGTTCGGTCCCGTCTCCGCGACGTTCATGACCTCGAGGGCGAGCAGGTCGCGCGAGAGCTCGTCGCCGTCGACGTCGATGTCCCAGTGCAGCGCGTGGGCTTCGGTGACGATCCGTCGGAGCAGCTCCAGGCCGCGCACGACGTCCTCTTCGCCACCAGGATCCTCGTCGCGCTCGTCGGCACGGGCCAGCAGCTCCGCGAACAGCCCACCGCCGACCGTCTCGACGAACGACTCCCTCGAGCCTCGCGCGCTGAACAGGCCCAGCCGGTACGGCCGCCGATGGCCGCTGTCCCAGCCGCGGACGAACCGCGAGACCTC
>Ga0081538_10000193_pt1 | contig 67041 bp, 57 predicted proteins | sample TabmetS5T2R1_FD_71022 | JGI IMG/M metagenome (GOLD analysis project Ga0081538, IMG submission 71022) | Tabebuia heterophylla rhizosphere microbial communities from the University of Puerto Rico - S5T2R1 | ecosystem: Host-associated > Plants > Roots > Rhizosphere ... | reverse complement strand
TGTTTTTGACGGTTTGGGGCTGCCATTACAAGATCCACCATGACGGCTGGGTGGTGGTACGCGACGCCAGCAGTGGCAGGTTCAGCATGCATCCGCCTGGGCCGTCGTTGGGTGGAGGGTTTGGCCGGCCGGGCCGGCGGCGAGGCGGCTGACCCGGCCCCGGCCGCCACTGGCCGGGGATCCGCGCCTCGCCCGACATCTCAGCCTGGGCTGCGCGCACACGCAGGCGCCCGGCCGGCCCGGCACGTCGTTGCCTCGTGAGGCATATCACGCCTCCCGAAGACATCAGCCCAGTGAGGCAGCGCTGAGCGAGAGAAGGAAGAGAAGAGTGCAGGTTATCGCAGAGTCACGAGTTATCCGAGCTCAACAGAGCGCGCAGCGAGACCTCGAGGACCAGGGCGACTTTCTCGGGCGCCTGCAGGTGAAGGCCGTGCCCCACGCCGGGGAACGGGATCACCTCGACCGGCACAGTCGCGAACCGCCGGAGCAACTCGACGTCAGCGTCCCCAAACAGCCCGCCAGCGGCTGCATCGCCTTGCAACACCAGCACCGGGCACGCCAGCCGCGGCAACAGGCTCGCAGGATCGAGCGCGCGGTGGGTGTCCCAGAACCGATCGGCGACCGCCGCGAGAAAGTCTGGGTCATGTGCCGCCAGGTTCGCGCCCATCTCCGCGAACCACGGATGGCCGCTGCCGAACACGTCCCGCGCCGGCACCGGCTCCGCCTTGCCCCACGTGATCGGCAAGGCCTCCAGCTCGCGAGCGATCGCTCGGGGTTCCAGGCCGGACGCCGCCAGCTGATGCCACCGGAGGGTCATCGGCCGCTGACTGGTGATGTGCGCGTGCAACCGGTGCGGGTCCAGCGGCGCGTCGCCGACCGCCAGAGCACGCACGAGCCCGGGATGCTCGGCAGCGAGCACAAGCGCGACGTGCCCCCCGAACGAGTGGCCGTAGACCGCCGCTGGGCCGCCCAGCTGCTGGCCCACGAACGCCGCGACGTCATCGGCGACCTGTTCCAGCTGGTAGGCGCCCGGTGTATGCGCGCTTTGACCGTGCCCGCGCAAGTCCAGCGCCCAGGTGCGCCAGCTGTGCAGGTGCGCTCGCAATGGCCCAAACGTCTGCCGGCGCCCCGAGCCTCCGTGCAGCAGCACAAGATCCTCGCCGCGGCCTGCGACGTCGAACTCGAGCCGGATGCCGTTCACGTGCGCAGTCGCCAAGACGCACCCCTTGCCTGGCCAGTGGCTGGAGGCGACCAGCCTAGAGCCCCTCCCCTATGCCGCTGGAGTACCTGGCCGCGCACGGAGGATCCATCCGCACCCGCAGCGGCGGCGGATCGCCGCCCCGCCATCCTGGGTTAGCGGCCGGTGAGGCGGCGGAGCAAGGCGGGGAGCCGCTCCAGCTCGAAGAACGAGGCGAAGGTCACGCCGCACAGCTGGTAGCGGAACTTGATCTTCATGATCGCGAGGATGGCCCAATGCATGCCGAAAGAGGCGATAGCCCACAGCTTCCCCAGCCGCCGCGACGGCAGGGCGAGGGGCGCGCCCAGCTCAGTGGCGAGCGACCCCACGGCCATCGCGCGCCAGAGGCCAAGCCGCTCGTAGAGGGCGGAGGCGAGCGGGGCGGCACCGTCACCGAGCAGCTCCTTGCGCAGCCCGTCGGCGAGCACCTGGCTGCGCAGCGCCTCGCCGCTTACCCACCCCCACCCGAGCGGGCCGGCGACCTTGGCCACGCCCGCAAGCCAATAGGCGCTCGCGGTCACGGTGTTAATCAGCTGCAATGGCCAGCCGTATTGCCAGCTCGGCGCCTCGGCCGGCCGGTGCAGGGCATCCAGCGACAGCGCGTCGGCGGCCGGCGAGAGCCCGATGACGAATGCGTGGAACACCGGAAGGTTGCCGCTGTGGTAGATCATTGACCACGAGTTTCGGTAGCTCATGACCCACAGCAGCAACGCGGAGTACGCGGGTCCAGTCAGCCGGTGCCGCCAGCCGAGAATGACCGCGACGTTCGTCGCGTAGAGCGCGAGCACGGTCGCCTTGACTGCAGGGGCCGGGAGCGGCTGGTCCAGCACGCGGGTCACGCCAACAGGTTGAAAGAGCTGCGGATCGCCCTTGGCCATCCGCAGGAGCATCCGGTAGCGGCGGCCGAGGTACCACAGGCTGTACGCGGAGACGAGGATCCGCATGAGGCCCAGGCGGGCGGGAGGCGCGGGCGCGAACCACCACCGGCCGAGCGCGGTCGCCAGGCGGCTCATGTGAGGCCCACCGCCATCCGGCTCGTGTCAGGTCCACCCGCCATCCGGCTCGTGTCAGGTCCACCCGCCATCCGGCTCGTGTCAGGTTCACCCGCCATCCGGCTCGTGTCAGGTTCACCCGCCATCCGGCTCGTGCCAGGTTCACCCGCCATCCGGCTCGTGCCAGGTTCACCCGCCATCCGGCTCATCGCTCGGCCCCCGGGACGGGAACGCATGCGTGCACGACCTCCTTGTCAGGCTCACGCTGCCCGGCGAAGTAGGCCGTGAGGCGGTAGGTGCCGGTCACGACCTGGACGGCGACCACCTCGGGGTACCGCCGCCTGCGGCGGGCGACGCGCTCGGCAGCCGCCCGGCACAGCTCCTCAGCGTCCCCACGCTGCACGATCCGCCTGATCTGCTTGCGCAGCTGGTTCAGGCCGCCGCTGCCGGCGACGTCGTGCGGCAGGTGGACACGCTGGCCGTCCCGGTCAAGGCCCACGAAATGGGTCACCCTCATCCGGGATCTCCGCTTTGCGGTGAACATCGGGTAGTAGGACAGCGGGAAGCTGTCGCGTGGCCGGCGGCGCCAGTTCTGCCTCACCGGGGCGAGCACCGCGGCGACGAGGCCCACGCTGATCAAGCTCGCCAGCCGCCGGTCGGTGATCGGCAAGAGCGGCGGGTGCACGGGTGCTCCTCCTTCCTGGTTACCCAATCGCGCGGAAGCGGGGCCAGAACAGCCGGGCGGTCGGCCCACCGACGCGGAGCAGGGTCGCGGCGGGCGGGCCTGCCTCGACCAGGTGGCCGCGGTCCAGGTACCACACCTGGTCAGCGCTGGTGACCCGCCGGTGGTGGTGGGTGGCCATCAGCACGGTGCAGCGCCGCTCGTCGAGCACGCGGTCGACCACCGCCATCGCCTCCTGGTCGAGGTTGGCGTCGGCCTCGTCGAGCAGCAGCAGCGCAGGCTCGCCGAGTAGCGCGCGGGCAAGCATCAAGCGCTGCCGCTGCCCCGCGGACAGGCCGACGCCGCCCTCGGCGATCCGGCTCTGCTCCCCATCTGGCAGCATCGCGAGCACCTCGTCGAGCCCGCAGATCGCGGCGACCCGGCGCAGCTCCTCCTCAGGCGCGTCCGGCCAGCGGTAGCGGAGGTTGCGCTCGACCGTGCCGCGCAGCAACGGCAGGTCGGGGCCAGACATGCCGATCAGCCGGCGCACGTCGGCGGCGCTGTGCTCGGCGAGGTCCTGCCCGTCGAGCAGGATGCGGCCGCCGTCGACGTCCCGCAGCCGGGCGGCCAGCGCCAGCAGGGTCGTCTTGCCCGCGCCGTTCGGCCCGACCACCGCGACGAGCTGACCCGGCTCGGCGGTCACGCTGATCCCGTGCAGCACCCCGTCGAGCCGGACATCCTCAAAGGTCAGCCGGCCAGGGCCACGGCGCAGTGGCGCCGGGTGGCTCGGCTCGGTCAGCAGCGTCGGGCGGGCCAAGAACCGCTGCACGGCCTCCCGCGAGATCCGCGCTTGATGCCAGTACGCGCACACCCGGCCGAGGTCCCGCAGCTGGTGCACGAGCAGGCCGACGATGGTCATCCCGGCGGCCACCGTGGCCGCTGAGGCCTGGCCGGCGATCCCCGCGAGCACGACGCCAGCGGTCGCTGCGGCGCCCGTACCTTCGGCGATGCCCTCCAACCGGCCCGCGTGCCTCGCGCGCGCGACCATCGCGTAGCGCAGCCGCTCGCTCTGCGCCTCGACGCGGCGGCGCTCGCGGTCGACCGCGCCGAACGCCTGCACCACCCCGACCGCGCCGATCTTCTCGACGACGTTGGCCGCCAGCCGGCTGCGGCGCCGACGCGCTTTACGGCTCGCGCCGCGCAGCTTCTTGCCTTGCACCAGCACGGCGCCAGCGCCGCCCGCCACGAGCGTGCCGGTGATGACCGCCAGCGTGCTGGACAGCACGGCCATCGCGATCAGGGTGCCGGCCGCCATCGTTCCCGCGACCAGCAGGCGGGCGAGGCCCCGGCTGATCCAGCGGCGGAGCGCGTTGAGGTCACCGACGAACCGGAGCACGTTCCCGCCTTGGCTGCGCTGGTGCACCGCCCACGGCGACATGCGCGTGACCCGCTCGAAGAGCTGCAGGCGCAGCTCGTGGGTGTAGCTCTGGCCGAGCCGCTCAGCGTCGACCCGCTCGCGGGCTCGGAGCCAGGCGCCGATCACGGCCACAGTCACGAAGGCGGTTGCGGCAGCCATCAAGGCGCGCAGGTCCCCCCCGCCGCCAGCAGCCGTCAGCCCCCTGAAGGCCTGGTGGACCAGCTGCGAGGCGACGACCGCTGTGGCGGCCTGGCCGAGCCCGTTGGCCACCAGCAGGGCGAGCAGCCACCAGCGGCCACTCGCCCGGACCCGGGGCAACGCGGGGTGTGGCGGGGTGTCCACGGCCGTCCCCTCAAGCGAGCCGCGCCAACGGCCCAGACGCGGGGGCCTCCTGGAGCAGGCGGATCGCCGCGTCGCACCCGTCGATTCCGCACAGCTCCTCAAAGGTCAGCACCGGGACGTCCAGGTTGGCGCGGGCCTCTCGCACGGCCAGCGGTGAGGCGGTCAGCAGGCCCGACGCCGCCGCGACCGGCAGCCCGAGCCGGCGCAACAACCCCACCCCAGCCGCCGCGCCGAGCGCGTCAGACGCCGCGAAGACCACCTTGTCGGCCAGATTGCGGAACACTGCCGACGCGAGCAGCGCCGCCGTCTCGTCTTGGAAGACGCCGTCGGCCACCTCCAGGACGGCGGCGTCGACTCCGGTGTCGACCAGCTGCCCGTAGAGGGTCCGCAGGATCGCCTCGACCTCGTTGGGGGCGCAGAGATAGGTCGAGGCGAAGCCCGCATGGGTGAAGTCGAACACCGGCTGGGCGCCAGCGTCGGTCATCAGCCAGACATCGCCGCCCGCGCCGGTCCCGGTGACCTTGGCCGCTCCAGCCGTGTAGCCGGCCCGGACCAGCCCGCGCACGATTCCGGCCGCCGTGGTGGTCTTCCCCGCGTTCATCGTGGCCCCGACCACCACGACGGTCCACGGCCGCCGCCCTTCGCCCTGGCTGATCGGCTCGGGCAGCCCCCAGTCACGCAGGTTCAGCGGCCTGCCTTTGGGGGTGGCGACGAGCCCAAGCGGGGTGATCTCGGTCGGCTCCTCCATCTCCGTATGCCACGCGACCACCCGCCCGGCCACGCCGCCAGCGGCCACGAGGTGGCAGGGGCCGAGGTCGTCCGGGACGAGGGCCTCGAACTGGTCAGGCGCGTACCGGTTGCCGTAGCAGACGAGGATCTCGTCCCCCTCGAACAGCACCGACCTCCGCCCGTTGGGCCGTTCGATCCGAGGGTGCTGGCCGATCGCCGTCACCCGCGCGAGGACGAGATCACCGGCTCTGGGCTGCTGATCCCCGGTCAGCAGAGCGGCGAAGCTCTCGGGGCGGACCTGCCGAGTGGTGTACGCGGTCTTGACCTGGCTCAAACGCTTGGGATCCAGAAGCGCGGGCATGGATCCTTCACCCCCCCTCAAAGGGTGCCCAGATGAGAACTGTGTGAGCGCGCGCTCACACCCCTGCTGGCTCACCGTGCCCCTCTCCCTCACATCACGCTCTGTAGTGTCCGCCGGTCAATGTCTACGCAACGGCACAGCCCAATGCCGATTCGTCTCCGCCAGTGGCGTTACCGTCAACCGCAGCAACGAGAGCGTGAGCCGTCTCAACCTTCGCGTTGCTCACGTATGTTGCGATCCGGCATCCCCCAGCCGACCGTTCCGCGCAATTTACCAGCCCTTTGTTGACAAGACCGATTTTTCCACTTTTAGTTCATCAAAAGTTCAGATCGTATTTCGCTCGTAGTCGCCGCATCCACAGGTACTGGTTGCCAGATATCGAGTTTTTCTATAACTCCGCTGACAGCGTGTGACCGTGACGCCGATTGGGAGCGCGTGGCTACGAGCGCGCGGCATTCTCCGCGAGCAGCTTGCGCACCTGCTCGCCGGTGGAGGCCGCGACCGCCCGCTCCATGGCGCGCATGAGCGCGATCTGGACGGTGATGGACGCGGTGGGACGGATCCGCCGCAGGGTCTCGGTGATCTGCTCGAGCCGGTCGCTGGGCAGCCCCGCCTCCGCGAATGGCTGCCAGACGTGGGCCTCGAAAAGGGCGACAAAGCGGCGGACGATGCGGTCAGTGGCAGCGGCGAGCGCCTCGTGCTCGTCGAGCACCGCTGCCAGGGGGATGCCGGCCGCCACAAGCTCGGCCCCCACCTGCAGAAGGCTCGGGTCCGCCGCCTTGAAATCCGCCTTCTCGCGGGCGAGCAGCCCAACCTCGACCGCGCGGTCGAGCAGGGAGGGGTCCTGGGCGATCTCCGGGAAGAGCGTCTCAAGGTGCGCCCGGCTATAGACCTCGGGGGACTCGTCGCTCCAGGGGGTGGTGATCGCCTCCTCGAAGCCGAGCACATCGTGCAAGCTCCGTCCCTGCTCCCAGGCCCTCAGCAGGTGCCCGATGGCGGCGAGCGAGAACCCTTGGCTTTGGAGCCGGGCGATGTACCGGAGGCGCGCCAGGTGCCCGTCCCCGTAGTAGGCGACCCTGCCGACGATCCGTGGAGAGGGCAGCAGCCCCCGGGTGTGGTAAGCGCGCACGTTACGGGTGGTGACCCCCGCCTGGCGGGCGAGCTCGTCGATCGTCATCTCGCTCTCCGGCACCACGGCCCTGATCTTAATGCACCGCGCCAACGCACCGCCCCTACTGGTGACACAACATGATGTCGCTCTTGACAACGCTACATCAATCAGTGTTACCGTCGTGCAGGACGGCGCGGAGAGCCGATCAAGGGGCGGAGGAGAAGGCGATGGGAACGGGCGCGATCCTGGCCCACGCCGGCAGCTGGTCGTCGGACCAGTGGAGCTACCTCGCGGTGCCCCTCGCGGTCTACGGCGGCTGCGTCCTCGCGCTCCTCAAGGGCGGGCAAGCGGAGGCTGCCAGCCCAGCCCGCTCGTTCTTCCGGCAGATCTCAGACAGCCTCGAGCGCCTCACGGGCTTCCCGGGGTGGTCGATGGCAGGCGCGCTGTCGGGGCTCACCGCCCTGCTCATCGGCGTCATCGGCCTCTACTGGGACGTCGCGTGGCACATCGACTATGGCCGGGACCAGCAGCTGTTCACCCCCGCGCACGTGATGATCCTGGTCGGTCTCGGCGGGCTCTTCTACGCTGGCCTCGTCGCCGCGACCGTCGCCACAATCGACCGGGCGGCGGTGGGCTTCTCCCTCCGCGGCATCCGCATTCCCTGGTCGGCGCTGACGGTCGCGGTCATGGGCGCCGGCGCGATCGCCGCCTTCCCCCTGGACAATCTCTGGCACCAGGCGTATGGGCTCGACGTCACGCTGTGGAGCCCGACGCACCTGCAGCTGCTCGGCGGTGGAGCGCTCGCCACCCTCGCTGTGTGGCTGATGCTCGCCGAGGCGCGGCAAGGCGCCCAGCCAACGGCCGTGGGCCGGGCGATCCACGTCATGGCCGCGGGCTCCGCCCTCACTGGCCTGACCACATTCCAGGGAGAGTTCGACTTCGGCGTGCCCCAGTTCCAGGTGGTCTACCTGCCGGTCCTCATCGCGGTCGCGGCTGCCCTCACCCTGGTGCTTGCCCGGCTGGCCCTGGGACCGTGGGGCGCGGTCAAGGCCGTGGGCTTCTACCTGGCTTTGCGGATCTTCCTGGCGCTCATTGTCACCGGCGCGCTCAACCACACGCTCCCGCGGTTCCCGCTCTACCTGCCAAGCGCGCTCGCGGTTGAGGGCGCCGCCCTGCTCGCCGGCCACACGCGGCGGCTCCGGTTCGCGCTGACCGCTGGCGCGCTGGTCGGGACGGTGGGGCTCCTCGGCGAGCTGACCTGGGTCACCCTCTCGGGCTACGGTCCCCCCTCCCCTGCCCTCTTGCCGAAGATTGCGGTCCTGGGCCCGCTCGCCGCGATCGGGGCAGCCGTCCTTGGCGCTGGCCTGGCCCGGGCGTTCAGCCAGGGCGAGAGGCGCGTGCCCACCGCCAGCCTCGCGCTCGCCAGCCTGGCCCTGCTCGCCTCCCTCGCCTACCCGCTCCCCCGCAACGTGGGCAACGTGCACGCGCTCATCAGCCTCGACCGCACAGGGGACCGCGCCTGGGTCAAGGTCCAGCTGCAGCCAGCTGACGCCGCGCGCCACGCCACCGCCTTCGCGGTCTCCTCCTGGCAGGGGGGCGGCCGGGAGACGGCGATGCTGCGGGAGATCGCTCCTGGCCAGTACATCTCCGCGCAGCCCGTCCCGGTGACCGGGCGGTGGAAGACGATGGTCGCCCTCAGCCGTGGCGATGAGGTGATGGCGGCGCCCGTCTACATGCCGGCCGACCCCGAGATCGGCGCCGCGGAGATCCCAGCCGCCCCTGAGCGGCGCGCCTCCTTTGTCCGGAACACCGACCTGCTCCTGCGGGAGACCCACGGGGGTCCCCCCTTGCCAGCGGCCCTCGCCTACACCGGGTGGGGCATCTCGGTCGCGCTCTGGATCGCGCTGCTGGCGGTTACGGCGATCCACGCCCAGCCAGGAAGCGTCGGATTCGCTGCGCGGTCTGCCGGTATCCTGGGGCCGAAAGCCGCCGCGTCTCCGTAATAGGCCATGGAGGCCTGCCCCAGTTCGGGTCATTCGTATAACGGGGAATGATGTGCCAATGGACGTGCGCGATCTCGTTTCCTAATATCGCATAGTTGATACGCGGGGCTTCGAACGCGTGCTGGACAGCCTTTGCCACTGCCCGCATGCCCTGGTTGAGGGCAACGAACTCTTCCTCCGGGACCGCCAGCACGTCCTCATAATGGCGCTTCAGCACGACCAGCGACCGTCCTGGGTAGGACTGGTCCAAGTTCACAAATGCTGCTGCCATGTCGAGGTCGCATACAAACGTCTCGTTGTGCGCTGCGCCCGCGATCAGCGAGCAGAATACGCACGTGGCTACTGGGGCATTCATAAACTATTCTCACGTTACCAGCGCCCCGATATACAGGTAAAGGGGAGCTTATGAAGGCCACTGCGACAAAGGGCCTCCGCGCTGTCGGATCAGCGCGACCATCGGAGGGAGTGACACGGGCAGGCGCCTCGGGAGCGGGTCACGGGTCGCGGTCGTCATCGCGACCCGTGACCGTTTGGCGTCGCTGCGGGCGACCCTGGAGCGGTTGGCGGCCCTGCCGGAGCGACCGCCGGTAGTCGTAGTCGACAACGCGTCACGCGACGAGACCGTTGCGATGGTTCGAGCGCTCCACCCCGGCGTGGCCGTCGTGACGCTGCCGGAGAATCAAGGGGCAGCTGCGCGCACCGTCGGCGCTCGGCAGGTCGACGAGCCGTATGTCGCATTCAGCGACGACGACTCGTGGTGGGCCAGCGGCGCGTTGGCGCACGCCGCAGAGCTCTTCGACGCGTATCCGCGCCTCGGGTTAATCGCTGCCCGCGTCCTGGTCGGCACACAGGAGCGGCTTGATCCCACCTGTACGGCGATGGCCACGAGCCCCCTGGACCGCGAGCCGGATCTGCCCGGCCAGTCAATCCTTGGCTTCGTCGCGTGCGGTGCGGTGGTTCGCCGTGACGCGTTTCTTGCCGCTGGCGGCTTCCACCGGCAGTTCGTCGTCGGGGGCGAGGAGCAGCTACTCGCGATCGACCTCGCTGTGGCCGGCTGGGGACTGGCCTACGTCGACGCGATCATCGCCCACCACCATCCCGCACCGGTGCGTGACCACGCCGCCCGGCGGAGGAGGATGGCCTGCAACGACCTATGGACATCGTGGCTGCGGAGGCCCGCCCACAGCGCGGCGCGGCAGACGTTGATCGCGCTCCGCGCCGCTGCGCGCGATCCAGCAGCGCGGGGCGGGCTGCTCGATGCGCTCCGGGGGGCCGGCTGGGTGTTGCGTGAGCGGCGGGTCGTCCCGGCTCATCTAGAGGCAGCCCTGCGCCGGCTGGAGCGCTGAGGAACCGCGGCGGGTTTGGTTGGGCGCATGTCTTCGCGGGTACCGAGTACCGACGACATCCGCGCCCACAGGGAGCCGCACCATGAAGGCGTTGACATGGCATCGCAAGCGGGACGTGCGTATCGACGATGTTCCTGACCCGACGATCCACGATCCGACCGACGCGATCGTGCGGATCACCTCCACGGGGATCTGCGGCTCTGACCTCCACCTCTACGAGGTCTTAGGCATGTTCCTGGAGAAGGGCGACATTCTGGGGCACGAGCCAATGGGCATCGTCGAGGCGGTCGGCTCCCAGGTCTCGCACATCCGCCCGGGCGACCGGGTCGTGATCCCGTTCAACATCTCGTGCGGGCGCTGCTTTATGTGCGATCGCCAGCTCTACGCGCAGTGCGAGACCACTCAGGTCCGCGAGCACGACAAGGGCGCGGCATTATTTGGCTACACAAAGCTGTACGGGCACGTGCCTGGCGGGCAAGCCGAGTACCTGCGGGTGCCGATGGCCCACTTCGGGCCGATCAAGGTGCCGTTCGGCCCCCCAGACGACCGGTTCGTCTACCTGTCCGACGTCCTGCCGACCGCATGGCAGGCCGTCGCCTACGCCGACGTCCCGAAGGACGGCTCGGTCGCGGTGTTCGGGCTCGGCCCGATCGGACAGATGTGCGCGCGTATCGCCCTGCACCAAGGCGCCGGCCAGGTTATCGGCATCGACCTCGTCCCAGAGCGGCTGGAGATGGCACGCCGGCATGGGGTCACCACGCTCAACACCGAGGAGCACGAGGACATCCCAGCCGCCGTCAAGGACCTGACCGGCGGCCGGGGACCCGACTCCGTTATCGACGCTGTGGGCATGGAGGCTCACGGCGCCCCAGCTGAGGCGCTCGCCCAAAAAGCGGCGGGCTTGCTCCCCGACGCGATCGCGCGGAAAGCCGTTGACAAGGCGGCGGTCGATCGGTTGGAGGGATTACTCAACGCCATCCATACCGTGCGCCGGGGCGGCACTCTTTCGATTACTGGCGTCTACGGCGGCGCCGTGGACCCCTTGCCGATGATGGAGCTGTTCGACAAGGGCGTCCAGCTCCGCATGGGCCAAGCGCATGTCAAACGCTGGATCGACGACCTGATGCCGCTGGTGCTCCGCGACGACGACCCGCTGGGCACCGAGGACCTGGCCACGCACCGGCTACCGCTCGAGCAGGGGCCGCATGCCTACGAGATCTTCCAGCGCAAGCAAGACGGCTGCATCAAAGTCCTGTTGGAGCCGTAGTGCCGCACCGGTTTCGCCGTCGAGGTGTCCTCACGGTCTGGCCGGGGTACCCAGAGGTGGCGAGGCGATGGAGGAGGGCGAGATCGAGACCGGACGAGATGGCCGCAGCGCAGTGATGGGGGCGGTGAGCGACGCGGCGGCTCACGCCGCGGCCGAGAAGGCTGCATATACGCAGGGCGAGGATCGGCCGCTTGGCGCGTTGGCTGGGCTGATGGCTGCCTACGGCACAACGGTGGCGGCCCTCGGCCTCGTCATCCGCCGGAGCGGCCGGGGCCTCCCCGAGCGCTTCAAGCCCGGTGACCTCGCGCTGATGGCAGTAGCGACGCACAAGCTCAGCCGGCTCATCGCGAAGGACCCCATCGCCAGCCCGGTCCGCGCGCCCTTCACCCGCTTGGCCGTCCAGCCGGCAGCGGAGTTGCACGAGGAGGCGCGGGGGACCGGCGCGCGCAAGGCAGTGGGTGAGCTGGTCAGCTGCCCCTTCTGCGTCAGCCAGTGGATCGCCACGACCTTCGCGTTCTCACTTGTCCTCGCGCCCCGGCCCACACGCTGGGTCATGTCGGTCTTCGCCACCGTCGCGGGCGCCGACCTCTTGCAGCACGCCTACGCGTTCGCGCAGCAACGCTCTAACCAGGAAGCCCGACCCCAGGAAACCCGACCCCAGGAAACCCGACCCCAGGAGGAACGATCGTGAAGGCTGGCTATGCGCTGTCCAGCGAGGATCATGGACCGGTCGATCTCGTCCGCTTCGCCGCCGCCGCCGAGGAGGCAGGCTTCGAGACCGCCTGGATCTCCGACCACTACCACCCGTGGACCAACGCGCAAGGCAGCAGCCCCTTCGTGTGGTCCGTGCTCGGCGGCATCGCGCAGGCCACCACGCGGCTGCGCATCGGCACCGGGGTCACGTGCCCGACGATCCGGATGCACCCGGCGATCGTCGCCCACGCGGTCGCCACCACTGCCCTTATGCTGCCCGGCCGCTTCTTCTTCGGCGTCGGCAGCGGCGAGAACCTCAACGAGCACATCCTTGGCGACCGCTGGCCGCCGGCCGACATCCGCCTCGAGATGCTCGAGGAGGCGGTCGAGGTGATGCGGCTGCTGTGGCGGGGTGGCGTCCAAAGCCATCACGGCAAGCACTACACCGTCGAGCACGCGCGCCTGTACAACGTGCCGAAGGAGCCACCGCCGGTCTACGTGTCGGCCTTCGGGCCGAAGGCCATCGAGTCCGCCGCGCGAATCGGCGACGGGTATGTCGGCACCACACCGAACGCCAACCTCGTCTCCTCCTTCGTCGAGCAAGCCGGCCCGGGCAAACCCTGCTTGGCCGGCGCCAAGTGCTGCTGGCACGAGGACGAGGCCGCCGCCCGCAAGCTCGCGCACCAGCGGTGGCCCAACCTTGGCCTGCCTGGCGAGCTGGCGCAGGAGCTGCCTACCCCCGAGCACTTCGAGCAAGCTAGCTCGATCGTCACCGAGGACGCAGTCGCCGGCTCCATTCCCTGCGGGCCGGACCCTGAGCAGTACGTCGCGTCGCTGACTGCCTATGCGGAGGCCGGCTACGACGAGGTCTACCTCCACAACATCGGCGATGACCAGGCAGGATTCCTCCGGTTCTTCCAGCGCGAGGTCCGCCCCCGGCTGGGGTAGGGATGGCGGAGGCCGGCGGCGCTGACCCGCGCGTCTCGGTGGTGATGATCACCCGTGGCCGCCGCGACGAGGCGGTCAGGACGGTCCGCAACATCTTGGAGCTGCCAGAGCAACCGCAGGTGGTCGTCGTCGACAACGGGTCGACGGACGGGACAAGCGCAGCGTTACGGCAGACGCATGCCGCGGTCAGCGTGATCACGCTGACCGCCAATATTGGGGCTGCGGGTCGCACGCTCGGGGTCGAGCGGGTCAACACGCCATACGTAGCCTTCTGTGACGACGACTCGTGGCCCGCAGCCGGTGCGCTGCGGAAGGCCGCCGACCTGCTTGACCGGCACCCGCGGCTGGCAGTCGTCACTGGCCGGATCCTGGTCGGAGACGAGCAGCGCGAGGACCTGATCTGCGCGGAGATGGCCGCGAGCCCTCTCCCCCGCGACCCCGACCTGCCGGGTGCGCCATTGTTGAGCTTCCTGGCCGGGGCCTCGGTGCTGCGCCGTCGCGCTTACCTCCAGGCGGGTGGGTTCGAGCCGCGGCTCGGCATCGGCGGGGAGGAGGAGCTGCTCGGCGCCGACCTCGCCTCGGCCGGGTGGGCAATGGCCTATGTCGACGGCGTCGTCGTCCATCATCACGCCTCGGCGGCTCGCGACCCGCATGAGAGGCGCCGCGCCGGCATCCGCAACACGCTCTGGTTCACTTGGCTCCGCCGGCCGCTCGGCAGCGCGCTCAGGCGCACTGCCCGCCTGGTGCGCACACTGCCACGTGACCGGGTGACCGCCGGTGGCCTACTCAAAGCCGCGACGGGGATCGGTTGGGTGCTCCGGCAGCGCCGTGTCGTCCCCGCCCACGTCGAAGCCGGGCTCCAGGCGCTCGAGGAGTCGCAGTTGCGGTCCAAAGCCCGCCGCTACGTGTCGTGAGCGCTCCCAACCGGGACGCCAGCCACGCCGGTGATGGCCGTATTCCGGCGGGGCGCGAAACGTCGGGCCGGAGTTTCGCCTCTTCTCGACGGGGGTATCCCCCCCATGCCGTAATCATCCGGGTGAGCGCGGCGACCAAATCATCCTTAGATGATTATTCGAAGGCGATTCACTAGGGGTCAGCATGCGAGTGCTCGGGGTGAACGCGGTCTTTCATGACCCCGCCGCCGCGCTAGTGGTGGATGGCCACATCCTGGCCGCCGCCGAGGAGGAGCGCTTCACGCGCCGCAAGCACGGCAAGCCCCCGGTGCCGTTCTCGACCTGGGAGCTGCCCGAGCAGTCGATGGCGTGGTGCCTGGCGGAGGCGGGGCTCACCCCAGCCGACCTCGACGCGGTCGCCTACTCCTACGACCCAGGGCTCGCCCCACCGCTCGGCGGCGATATCGTCGCCGACAACTGGGAGGGGCTGCGCACGCTCTTCGCCCAGCGCGCGCCGCTGTTCCTGCGCACCGCCCTGCCGGGCCTGGACCCAGAGCGCGTGGTCTTCGTCCCCCACCACATCGCCCACGCGGCCTCGGCCCACCTGGCGGCGCCGTTTGCGACCTCGAGCGTCCTGGTCTTAGACGGCCGCGGCGAGCGGGCGTCGCACCTCGCCGGCCGCGCGGTCGGCGGCGACCTGGAGGTGCTCGCCGCCCAGGAGCTGCCGCACTCACTCGGGCTGCTCTACGAGGAGGCGACCGACCATCTCGGCTTCAGGCGCAGCGCTGACGAGTACAAGGTCATGGCGCTCGCCTCCTACGGCCAGCCGCGGTGGCTCGCCGAGTTCCGTGAGCTCGTCGCCCCGACCGGCGACGGCGGCTTCCGGGTGCAGCCGATCAGCTGGGAGCGCTACACGCCGCGCCGCCGGCGGGGCGAGGGCTGGACCCACGCCCACGCCGACCTCGCGGCGACCGTCCAGGCCCGGCTGGAGGAGGTCCTGCTGGACCTCGCCCGCTGGCTGCATAGCCAGACCGGCGACCGAGCGCTCACCTTGGCCGGCGGAGTGGCGCTGAACTGCGTCGCCAACTCCCGCCTGCACCGCGAGGGGCCGTTCGAGCGCCTTTGGGTGCAGCCGGCCGCGGGCGACGCCGGGACCGCGCTGGGCGGGGCGCTTCATGTCGCCCACGCGCGCGGGGACACGGTCAGCGGGATGGGCAGCGCCGCGCTGGGGCGCAGCTGGAGCGACGACGAGCTGGCCGCGTGGCTGACCACCGCCGGCATCGCCTACGAGCGGCCCGCCGACCTTGCCGACGCCGTCGCGGAGATCATCGCGGCGAACGGCGTGGTCGCCTGGTTCCAGGGCCGCAGCGAGTACGGCCCGCGGGCGCTGGGCCACCGCAGCCTGCTCGCGAACGCCACCCGGCATGACAACCTCAAGCGCCTAAACGACGTGAAGGGCCGGGAGCAGTTCCGGCCGGTCGCGCCCATGGTGCTGGCCGAGCGGGCCGCCGAGATCTTCGACGGGCCGTTGCCCAGCCCGTACATGCTGTTCACCCACCGCGTGCGCCCCGGGTGGGCCGAGCGCATCCCCGCCGTCGTCCATGTCGACGGGTCCGCCCGCATCCAGACCGTCGACCGCCGCGACGAGCCGCTGGCCGCCCGGATGCTCGAGGCGGTGGAGCGGCGCACCGGCGTGCCCGTGGTGGTGAACACCAGCCTCAACACAGCGGGGCGGCCGATGGTCGACGATCCCCGCGACGCGCTGGAGTGCTTCGGCTCCGCGCCGATCGACGCGCTGGCGCTCGGGAGCCTGCTCGTCCGCCGAGCCGGTTGGCGCGGAGGGGCGTATGAGCCCGCCTGACGTCACCATTGTCGTGCCGACGCTCGGCCGGCCGTCGCTCGGGGCGCTGTTGGCCTCGCTCGCCGAGTCCGACGGCCCACTGCCACGGCGGATCCTGCTCGTCGATGACCGGCGGCGGCGTGACCAGCCGCTGCTCAGCGGCGGCATCCCAGCGCGGCTCGCGGACCGGCTCCAAGTGCTGCCCGGCCGGGCGGCCGGGCCCGCCGCGGCGCGGAACGCCGGATGGCAGGCCGCCGATACCGGATGGGTCGCGTTCCTCGACGACGACGTCGTGGTCGACCGTGGCTGGCTGCGCCGCCTCGCGGGCGACCTCGCCGCCGCGGCTGGCGACGTGGCGGGCGTCCAGGGCCGCCTAACCGTCCCAAAGCCCACCGGGCGGGCGCCGACCGATTGGGAGCGCAACGTCGCGGGCCTGGAGCGCGCCGTCTGGGCGACCGCCGACCTCGCCTACCGGCTGCATGTCCTGGGGAGGCTCGGGGGATTCGACGAGCGCTTCCCGCGCGCGTACCGCGAGGACGCCGACCTTGGGCTCCGGGTCACCGGGAGCGGCTGGCGGATTGTGCGCGGAACGCGCCGCGTGACCCACCCAGTCCGGCCCGCGGGCCCTTGGATCAGCGTCCGGCTGCAAGCCGGCAACGCCGACGATGCGCTGATGCGGGCAAAGCACGGCCCCCGCTGGAGGCAGCGGGCGGGCGTTCCCGCCGGGCGGCGCCCCCGCCATCTCGCGATCACCGCCGCGTTGCTGGCGGGGCTGGCAGGGCTGGTGACCGGCCAGCGCCCGCTCGCCAAGCTGGGCCTGGCCACCTGGGCGGCCGGCACCGCCGAGCTGGCGTGGGCGCGCATCGCGCCCGGGCCGCGCAACGCCGCCGAGGTCGTGACGATGCTGGTCACCAGCGCTGCCCTCCCGGTTGCCGCCGCCGGGCACTGGCTGCGTGGCTGGCTCCGTGTGGCCGCCCTGCGAGGCGCCGGCAGGCCTGGCGCGGTCCTGTTCGACCGCGACGGGACGCTGGTGGTCGACCACCCTTACAACAGCGACCCCGCGAGGGTCCAGCCGATGCCAGGCGCCCGCGCGGCGCTCGACCGCCTGCGCGCGGCGGGCGTGCCGACCGCAGTGGTGTCGAACCAGAGCGGCGTCGCCCGCGGCCTGCTGACGATGGCGCAGGTCCAGGCGGTCAACCAGCGCGTCGAGGACCTGCTCGGGCCGCTCGGGCCGTGGCTCGTCTGCGCGCACGGGACCGGCGACGGCTGCGCCTGCCGCAAGCCGGCTCCTGGCCTGATCCACCGCGCCGCCGCGCTGCTCGGCGTCGAGCCACGCCAGTGCGTGCTGATCGGGGACATCGGCAGCGACATGGAGGCCGCGCGGGCAGCCGGCGCGCGGGCCGTGCTCGTCCCGACCCCGGTCACCCGGCCCGAGGAGATCGCGGCGGCACCGGCGGTGGCGCCCGATCTGGAGCGTGCGATCGATCTTGTGCTGGAAGGCCGGGCGTGAGCGCGCGCCACGTCTTGGCCGTCCGGCTCGACAACGCTGGCGACGTGCTGCTGGCCGGGCCGGCGGTCCGGGCAATCGCGGCGGGCGCGGACCAGGTGACGCTGCTCTGCGGCCCGCGGGGCCGGCGGGCGGGCGAGCTGCTGCCCGGTGTCGACCGCGTGGTCGAGTACCGCGCCGAGTGGATCGACCCTGAGCCGCCGCTGGTTGACCGGGCCCGCACGCTGGCGCTGGTGGACCGGCTTGCCGGCCTGGCTGTGACGCAGGCGGTCGTCTTCACCTCGTTCCATCAGAGCCCGCTGCCGTCGGCGCTGCTCCTGAGGCTCGCCGGTGTCCCGGTGATCGCGGCGATCAGCGACGACTACCCGGGCTCGCTGCTCGACATCCGGCACCGTGTCGGTGACGGCGTCCACGAGGTCGAGCGCGCGCTGTCCCTCTCCGCAGCCCTCGGCTACCGCCTGCCGCCGGGTGACAGCGGCCGGCTCGCCGTTATCCGCCCGGCGGCTGGCAAGCCCAACCCGGCTGGCGCCGGGCGGTACGTCGCCGTCCATCCCGGCGCATCAGTCCCGGCCCGCGCGTGGGCGCCTGAGCGGTACGCCTTGCTCGTCGACGCCCTGCTGGCCGCGGGCTGGCGGGTGGCGGTCACCGGCGGGCCGGCCGAGGCCGGGTTGACCGCCCAGGTGGCCGGCCCGCGGCGCCCGGGTGTCGTCGACTTGGGCGGCCGTACGTCGCTCGCGCAGCTGGCCGAGGTGCTCGCGGGCGCCGACGCCGTGGTTGCTGGCAACACCGGGCCCGCGCACCTCGCCGCAGCCGTCAGCACGCCGGTCGTGTCGCTGTTCGCGCCCACGGTCCCGCCGTCCCGCTGGCGGCCGTGGGGTGTGCCACACGCGCTGCTCGGCGCGCACGGCATCGCATGCGCGGGCTGCCGGGCGGTGGCATGCCCGATCCCCGGGCACCCGTGCCTTGACGTCGATGCGGCCGAGGTGTTGGGCGCGCTGCAGGCGCTCTTAGCTAACCGTGACCGGACGTACCCGCCGATGGTGACGGTGCGCTGATGAGGGTCCTGCTCTGGCACGTCCACGGGTCGTACACGACAGCTCTGGCCCAAGGCGCGCAGACCTACCTCGTCCCGGTCGTGGCGGACCGGGGGCCGGAGGGCCGGGGCCGGGCGCGGACGTGGGACTGGCCGGCCAACGTCGTTGAGGTCACCGCCGAGGAGTGCGCGGGCACTGACGTGGACGTGGTTGTCCTGCAGCGCCCGGAGGAGCTGCACACGCTCGCTCCGCGGTGGCTCGGCGGCCGGCGGCCGGGCCGGGACGTGCCGGCCGTCTACCTCGAGCACACCGCCCCGCAAGGTGAGATCAACGCGTTGCGCCATCCGGCGGCCGACCGCGCTGACCTCACGTTGGTCCACGTCACCCACTTCAACGCCCTGTTCTGGGACGCCGGCTCGACGCGCACCCGCGTCATCGAGCACGGCATCCTTGACCCTGGTCATCGCTACAGCGGTGAGCTGCCCCGCGCGGCCGTCGCGGTGAACGAGCCGCTGCGGCGCGCTCGCGTGACGGGGACGGACCTGCTGCCGCGCCTGGCCGCCGCCGCGCCACTCGACCTGTTCGGCATACGGGTGGAGGCGGTCGACGTGCCCGGCGTCGCCACGCACGAGGACCTGCCCCAGCACTGCTTCCATCGCGAACTCGCCCGGCGGCGCGTGTATGCCCACCCGATCCGCTGGACGTCGCTGGGGCTGACGCTGCTGGAGGCGATGCACCTGGGGATGCCGGTCGTCGCGCTGGCCACGACCGAGGTCGTCGAGGCGGTGCCGCCCGAGGCGGGGGTGTTGTCGACTGACGTCGATCGGCTGGCCGACGGCATCCGCGGGTTCGTCGCCGATCCCGCCCTGGCCCGCGCTCACGGGGAGAAGGCCCGGGCCGCGGCACTCGAACGGTACGGGCTGGCGAGGTTCCTCGCCGACTGGGAGCAGCTCTTCGAGGAGGTGATGTCATGAGGGTGGCGCTCGTGTCCGAGCACGCGAGCCCGCTGTCGACCATCGGCGGCGTCGATGCGGGGGGGCAGAACGTCCATGTGGCCGAGCTGGCCACTCACCTGAGCGGCAAGGGCGTGGATGTCGTCGTCCACACCCGCCGGGATGACCCGTCGCTGCCCCGGCGAATCCGGATTGCTCCAGGCGTGGTCGTAGACCATGTCGACGCGGGGCCGGCCCGGCCGGTGCCAAAGGATGAGCTGCTGGCCCATATGGGCGCCTTCGCCGGCGACCTGCGCCGCTGCTGGGCCGCTGAGCCCCCCGATGTCGTCCACTCGCACTTCTGGATGTCGGGTCTGGCGGCGCTCGCAGCCGTCCCGGCGGGCGTGCCGGTCGCCCATACATTCCACGCGCTGGGCGTGGTGAAGCGCCGCCACCAGGGAATGCGGGACCCCAGCCCCCGCGGCCGGCTGGCTGAGGAGCGGCGGATCGCCCGGCGCGCCGATTTGGTGATCGCCACGTGCCAAGACGAGATCGCCGAGCTTGCCCGCATGGGCGCGGATCTCCGCCGGGTCACGATCGTGCCCTGCGGGGTCGACCTCGAGCGCTTCCACCCGGACACGCCAGCGGAGCGCCGGCCAGCTGGCCTGCACCGCATCGTCATGATCGGGCGCCTGGTTGGGCGCAAGGGCGTCGACGACATGATCAGGGGACTCCGGCACCTTCCGCGCACTGAGCTGGTTGTCGCCGGCGGGCCTCCCATCGCCGAGCTTGACCGCGACCCCGAGGTCCGCCGCCTGCGGGCCGTGGCGGGGCAGGTCGGCGTCGGCGACCGGGTTACCTTCCGCGGGAGCCTGCCACGGCCCGAGATCCCCCCGCTGCTGCGGTCCGCGGACGTCGCCGTCTGCGCCCCCTGGTACGAGCCGTTCGGCATGGTGGCGCTCGAGGCTATGGCCTGCGGCGTGCCAGTCGTCACCACAGCGGTGGGGGGCATGCTCGACACGGTCGTCGATGGCGAGACCGGCCTCCACGTGCCGCCGCGCCGGCCGGGCGCGCTGGCCCACGCGGTGGGCGGCTTGCTCGCTGACCCCGAGCGCCGCCGCCGTATGGGCGCCGCTGGCCGGCAGCGCGCCGAGCAGCGGTATGGCTGGGACCGCATCGCGGGCGCGACACTCGCCGCCTACGCAACACTGCTCACCACCCAGATGGCAGAGGCGGAGGCGAGCGCATGAACGCCGGGGCGCTCCCGACCGGCCGGGCGCACCTGGCTGCGGTGCGGGAGGCGCTGGCGCGCTTCGACGCCGAGACCGAGCGCCTGGACCGCTGGGGGGCTCATGCCGCGACGGTGCTGGCTGCTGGCGGCCGGCTCCTGGCGGCCGGCAACGGGGGCAGCGCCGCAGAGGCGCAGCACCTCACGGCTCTGGCGCTCCACGCCGAGACGTCCAGCCTGACCGCGATCGGCAACGACTACGGATCAGCCGAGGCGTTCGCGCGCCAGGTGCGAGCGCATGGCCGGCGCGGCGATCTGCTCGTTCTGCTGTCGACATCTGGGCGCAGCCCCAACATCCTGGCCGCCGCCGAGGCTGGGCGCGACCTGGGCCTGCGGGTGTGGGCGCTCACCGGTCCAGCGCCCAACCCGCTCGCTGACCGCTGTGACGACGCGGTCTGCGTCAACGCGCGCGAGGTCCCCACGATCCAGGAGGTGCACCTCGTGGCGGTGCACCTGCTGTGCGCGGCGATCGACGTCGCCGTGCGCGCGCACCTCTTGGAGGGGGTCCGCTTGGAGGGGATCACCATATGAGGCCGCTCGTGATCGTCGGTGATGCGCTGCTCGACCGGGATCTCGACGGCCGGGTCGAGCGGCTGTCCCCGGACGCGCCCGTGCCGGTCGTCGACCGCCCGGTCGCGACCGCCCGCCCCGGCGGCGCCGGGCTCGCCGCGGCGCTCGCCGCCGCCGACGGGCGGCCGGTGACGCTCGTGACGGCGCTCGCCCGTGACGAGGCCGGAGCCGAGCTGCATGCGCTGCTCGACGCCGCGGGCGTCAAGGTCATCGGGCTGGCCTTAGAGGGCGCGACGGTGGAGAAGGTGCGGGTCCGGACCGGTGGGCGCCCGCTGCTGCGGATCGACTACGGCGGCGAGCCTGCCCGGATCGGCCCGCTCCCAGCGGCGGGCGCCGCCTGCTTACAGGATGCGGGCGCGGTGCTCGTCTCCGACTACGGGGGCGGCGCGACCGCGGTCCCCACCGTGCGGGCGGCGCTGTCCGAGATCGCGCGGCATGCGCCCCTCGTCTGGGACCCCCACCCTCGCGGGGCCCCACCGGTGGCGGGCGCGCGCCTGGTGACCCCGAACGAGGCCGAGGCCGCGCGCTTCTGTGGGGACCCCTCCCCCAGCTCGGGCAGCCTCCACGCGCTCACCGTCCGCGCCCAGGCGCTGCAGCGCGACTGGTCAGCGGCTGGAGTGTCGGTCACCCTCGGCTCCCGCGGCGCGCTGCTGGTGGCCGGGGACGGCGCACCCCTCGTCGCGCCAGCCCCGCCAGCGGCCACCACCGGCCCGGTCGACCCGTGCGGCGCGGGCGACCGCTACGCCAGCTGGGCAGCGGCAGCGCTCGCCGACGGCGCGCTGCTGTCGGCCGCCGTGGTCGAGGCGGTCGCGGTAGCGTCGAGCTTCGTCTCCGCCGGGGGCGCCAGCGCCTTTTGGCCCCAGCCGGGCGGAGCTCGTGACGCAGCCGGGGAAGGGCCACGCCCAGCCGGCGCGGTGATCGCCCAGTGCCGCGCGCGCGGTGGCACTGCCGTCGCCACCGGCGGCTGCTTCGACCTGCTGCACGCCGGGCATGTGCGCATGCTCCAGCAGGCCCGCCGCTTAGGTGACTGCCTGGTGGTCTGCCTGAACTCCGATGCCTCCGTCCGCCGCCTCAAAGGCCCCGGCCGGCCGGTCGTGCCCGAGCGTGACCGGGCCGCGGTGCTGCTCGCCCTCGGCTGCGTTGACGCTGTCGCCGTTTTCGACGAGGACACTCCTGAGGTGATCCTCGATCGGCTGCGACCCGATGTCTGGGCGAAGGGCGGCGACTGGCGGGACCTCCCAGAGGCGCCCCTCGTCGCGTCGTGGGGCGGGCAGGCTGTCGTGCTGCCGTACCTCGCGGGGCGCTCCACCACAACCTTGATCCAGGAGGCGATCCGTCCATGGAGAACGGGCCAGCGACCGGAACCATCCTCGTAACCGGCGGCGCATCTGGCCTCGGCGCCGCCGTCGCCGACGCCGTGGAGAAGTCCGGCGGCACGCCGATCGTGCTCGACATCGCCGAACCGCGCCCGGGCATCGCCTGGGAGCCCGTTGACCTCGCCGACACCCGGGGCACCGAGGCCGCGGTCCGCCGGATCGCCGAGCATCTCGACCTGGACGCGGTCGTCACCGTCGCCGGGATCGATGCCTGCGGGGAGTTGGCCGATGTCCCGGCCGAGGCCTGGGAGCGCGTGATCGCCGTCAACCTGCTCGGCACCGCCGCGGTCATACGGGCTGCGCTGCCGTTCCTCGAGCGCCGCCAGGGGCGGCTTGTCGCCGTCGCGTCCACGCTGGGGCTGCGGGCGCTGCCGGCCGCCACCGCGTACTGCGCGAGCAAGTTCGGGGTCGTCGGGCTCACCCGCGCGCTGGCCGCCGAGCTGGCCGGGCGCGTCGGCGTGACGCTCCTGATCCCCGGCGGCATGCGGACCGCGTTCTTCGACGGCCGCCCAGAGCGCTTCAAGCCCGCGCCCGGCGCGCAGCTCAACCGGCCCGAGGACGTCGCGCAGGCGGTCCTGTTCGCGCTCCGCCAGCCGTGGGGCTGCGAGGTCCGCGAGTTGCTGATCACGCCGTCCCTGGAGACGTCGTGGCCATGACGCCCGGCGGGTGACGGGTGGCGGCCCGCCCACGCCTGGTCGTCCTGCGAGCGCTTGGCCTGGGCGACTTCCTGACGGCGGTGCCGGCGCTGCGTGCCCTCGCGCAGGCGTACCCGGACCATCGCACGCTGCTGGCCGCCCCCGCGGCACTCGCCCCGCTCGCCGCCCTGCTCAACACCGTGAGCGCCCCAGGGGGAACCAGGGGGGCGCCCGCGAGGATCGTGGATGACGTGGTCGACACCGACTTCCGCCAGCGGGTCTCCGCGCTGCCCGCGCAGCTGGCTGCCGCCGACGTGGCCGTCAACCTCCACGGCTGCGGTCCGCAGAGCCACCGGGCGCTGCTGGCCACCGAGCCCGGCGCACTGCTCGCGTTCCACCATCCCCAAGCGGCGCAGCCAAGCAGCGGGGCGCAGCCAAGCGGCGGCCCTGCGTGGCGTCCTGAGGAGCATGAGGTCACCCGCTGGTGCCGGCTGCTCGGCGCGTACGGAATCCCGGCCGACCCTGGCCGTTTGCACCTTGACGTGCCAACCGGCGGGGTCCCAGCCCACGCCCGGGGCGCGACGATCATCCATCCTGGCGCCACCAGCCCAGCCCGCCGGTGGCCTGTGGAGCGGTGGGCGGCCGTCGCCCGCGCCGAGCACGCAGCCGGGCGGCCGGTCATCATCACCGGCGGTCCCGGCGAGGTCGGCCTGGCTCGCCGGGTCGCAGGCATGGCAGGCCTGCCCGCTGGCGCGGTCCTCGCGGGCCGCACAGGGCTGGCCGAGCTCGCCGGGATCGTCGCCGCCGCGGGCCGGGTCGTCTGCGGCGACACCGGCATCGCGCATCTCGCGACCGCGACGCGCACCCGGTCGGTGGTCCTCTTCGGCCCCACCGATCCCGCCCGTTGGGGGCCGCCGGCCGGCCACCAGCTGCACCGCACCCTATGGGCGGGGCGGACCGGCGACCCCCACGCCCAACGCCCTGATCCCGGGCTGCTGCGCATCACCGTCGACGATGTGCTCGACGCGCTTAGCGGGTGTGGGCCATGCCAAGAGGGTATTTTCGTCTCGTAAGGCGAGATCGTGACGCACGCCCGGCTTCGGACGGCGAAAGGCAAGATCGGTGAGCCGATGCGGCACCCGATGGTCGCAGCGCCCTGCCGATCGCTTCCGGGCGCTCCGCGGTCTGGTGGTCTGGGGTGGGCTCGCCGGGTTGATCATCGCGGTGATGGCCGGTGGGGTCAGGGCTCCAGCAGCCGGGCAGCAGCCGGACCCCCAAGCGGTCCAGCTCTACCGAGCCAACTGCTCGTTCTGCCACGGCGTCGACGGCGCCGGGACGTTCCAGGGCCCACCGCTGGTGGGAGTAGGCAGGGCGAGCGTCGATTTCTACCTGCGCAGCGGCCGGATGCCGATCGACGACCCCGACGAGCCCGTCACGCGCCAGGAGCCGAAGTTCAGCGACGAGGAGATCCGCAAGCTCGTTGACTACGCCGGGGCGTTCGGCGCTGGCCCGCCCCTCCCGGCGCTCGACCTCGCCGGGGCGGACCTCGCGCGGGGTGAGCAGCTCTACCAACTCAACTGCGCCGCCTGCCACAACTGGGATGGCAAGGGCGGGGCGCTGGTCGGCGTGCTCGCGCCGCCGCTCCACGCGGTTCCACCGGTCCAGCTTGCAGAGGCGATCAGGATCGGCCCCGGCCCGATGCCGGTCTTCCCCCCCGACGTGCTGGATGACCAGGAGCTGAACGAGGTCGTGGCCTACACCGAGTACCTCAAAGATCCGTATGACGCCGGTGGGTACGGGCTGGCCCACTGGGGACCTGCGACGGAGGGCCTGGCGGGCGTGGTTGGTCTTGTGATGCTCTTGCTGGTGACCTTCTGGCTGGGGAAACGCGCCTCAGCTGGACGGCGGTGAGCGGGCCATGAGCCAGGCGCCCCCACCCGCCCGCACGGCCCGGCGTGTGACGTTGTTGTTCCTCACCAGCCTGGCCGCGAGCGTCGCCTTCGCGGTCGCGTACTCGGTCGCGGCGAGCATCCAGGTCCTGGGGCTCACGCTCGGGATCGCGATGCTCGCCCTGGGCGCCGGCATGGCGGTCTGGTCGAAGAGGCTCATGCCACAAGGGCCGTTCGTCGAGGAGCGCCCCGACCTCGAGCCCACTCCTGAGGAGGAGCGCGCCGCTGCCGAGGCGTTCGTCAGCGGCGAGCGCGCCATCGGGCGGCGCAAGCTGCTCGGCCCGCTGTTCGCCGCCGCGGCGGGCATGCTGGGGCTCGTGGTCCTGTGGCCAGTGCGGTCGTTAGGCCCGCGGCCGGGCAGCGCGCTGCGGGTGACCGGCTGGCGGCGGGGGGCGCGGGTGGTGAACGAGCTGGGCCAGCCAGTCCGGGCCGACGATCTGGAGGTCGGTGGCGTCATCACCGCGTTTCCTGAGGGGCATGTCCGGTCCGCCGACGCGCAGACGATCATCGTGCGCGTCGCGGACGCGGTGCTCCGCCCACCGGCGGGGCGGGAGGACTGGGCGCCGGGCGGGCACCTCGCCTACTCGAAGGTCTGCACCCATGCCGGTTGCCCGGTTGGCCTCTACCAAGCAGACAGCCACGTCTTGATCTGCCCCTGCCACCAGGCGGCCTTCGACGTGCTCGACGCCGCGCGGCCGGTCTTCGGGCCAGCGACGCGACCGTTACCGCAGCTCCCCCTGGAGGTCGACGGCGAGGGCTTCCTCGTCGCCCGGGGTGACTTCTCCGAACCTGTCGGGCCGGGCTTCTGGGAGCTGGAGCCGCCTCGCGAGGACAGGCAAAGGGGCGCCTCATGACGCATGTGGATACGCCGGTCGGCAAGCTCCTCAGCGGCCTGGACCGGCGGCTGGGGGCGGCGAAGTTCACGAGGTCCAAGCTCAATTACGTCTTCCCCGAGCAGTTCTCGTTCTTGTTCGGCGAGATCGCCCTCTACGCGTTCGTCGCGCTGGTCGCGACCGGCATCTTCCTGATGCTCTTCTACTCCCCGAGCGAGACGAAGACGCTCTACGAGGGGTCGTACGCCCCGCTCCGGGGCGTGGAGATGAGCGAGGCGTACCGGTCGGTGATGCGCCTGAGCTTCGATGTGCGGGGCGGCCTGCTGATGCGCCAGATCCACCATTGGGCGGCGCTGGTGTTCACCGGCGCGGTGGCCGCCCACCTGTGCCGGGTCTTCTTCACCGGCGCGTTCCGCAAGCCTCGCGAGCTGAACTGGGTCACTGGCGTGATCTTGCTGATGGTGATCCTGCTCGAGGGCTTCATGGGCTACTCGCTGCTCGACGACTTGCTGTCCGGGGCCGGGGTGCGGATCGCGAACGCGGTGGTGCAATCGATCCCGGTCGTCGGGAGCACCGCGGCGTTCTGGCTGTGGGGCGGGGAGTATCCAGGATCCGGCTTCCTGGGGCGGCTGTTCACCCTGCACATCTTTCTGATGCCAGCGTTGATCACTGCGCTCATTTTGGTCCATCTCGCGCTGATCGTCCGGCAGAAGCACACGCAGTTTCCTGGCAAGGGCCGCACCGAGCGCAACGTGGTGGGCACGCGCATGTGGCCGACGTATATGACGATGTCGACCGGCCTGGCGTTCATGGTCGGCGGGGTGCTCGCCCTGATGGGCGGCTGGCTGCAGATCAACCCCGTGTGGCTGTACGGCCCGTACGATCCGTTCACGATCACGAGCGGCTCCCAGGCCGACTACTACGTCTTGTGGATCCAGGGCGCGCTGCGCCTCATGCCGCCGTGGGAGGTCCGCGCCTGGGGCGTCACGGTCCCCAACCCGTTCTTTCCCGGCATCTTGCTGCCCGTTGTCCTGTTCGGGCTGCTGTTCGCCTGGCCGTGGCTAGAGGCAGCCGTCACGAGGGATTGGCGGACCCACCATCTGCTCGACCGCCCCCGCGACCGGCCGGCCCGCACGGGGCTCGGGGTCGCCGCGATCGTGCTCGTCACCCTGCTGCTGATCGCGGGCTCGGACGACGTGATCGCGGTCGAGGCCGGCTGGTCGATCGTGGCGTTCCGGAACGTCGAGCGGATTTTGCTGCTCGTCCTCCCAGTGATCGCCGGGCTGCTCGCCGCTCGCGTCGCCCGTGATCTGTCCCGCGCCGAGCCGCTCGGGGCCGATGCCGCCACCGAGGTCCCAGCCCCCGCCAGCGGCGGTGAGAGAGGCTAGAACGCGGTGCCAGCCGGCCTCCGCGTGTCCCGGTCTTCGATCAGCCCAATCCGCCCAGCGCCCTGATCAGGGGGATCAACACAACAAGCGCAAGGCCGAGCCCGACCAGGTTGACCCGCCCAGCCAATCGAGCGCTGAAGGCGGCCAAGAGGAAACAGATAAATGCGGCAAGCAAGAGCAGGAATTCAAGGATTGGCGACACGGTGCTGGCTCCTCCGCTGGAAAGGCTAGAACATCTACAGATTACCCTCTGGTGGATCAGGATGGACGCCCGATCGGCTCTACTTCGCCGGGTTAGTCGAGCGAGAGCAGGTACGCCGATATGTTCACTGCGTCGTTTTGGGTAACGCCAAGGTCAGGCATGACCGTGCCGGGCTCGACCTCCTGAGGGCTCATGATCCAGCGGACGAGGTTGTCTTGAGTGTTCACGAGCGCCCCGGCGATGTAAGAGCGCTGGCCGAAGTGGTCGAGCGGGGGGCCGACGTAGGAGTCCGCGCCGGGGACCCCAGGGATCGCGTGGCAGCCGACGCAGCCGTAGTCGACGAGCGCCTGCCTGCCGAAGGCGGGGTCGCCTTGCGTGATCCTCTGGGGCCGCCTCGGCGGCAAGCTCGCGCACCCGGCGGCGAGGGCTGCGGCCACTGCCCAGGCCGCCCAGGTCCAACACCTATGGCGCATACGCCACCGCCTCCTCATCCGAAGCCCCATCCCGGTCCAGCCACCGGGCAAACAGCGTGGCCGCCGCGATCAGATACACGATCCCGCCCGGGACCCACATGATCACGCCAGCCAACGCCTGGTCGGACAGCGGATCCAGCCCCCACCACGCCGTCGCGGCGCCGTGCGCGTAGAGCGCCCGCGGCGAGAACACCAGCAGCGCGGCGAGGATCCCGCCCTGCGCCGCGGCCCCAGCGAGCAGCAGCGGCCCTGCCCACACCGGCGTCCGCCGGGGCCGCAGGACCGGCGCCCAGAAGGCGAGCGCGGCGGTGAGCAACGTCGCATGCTCGACCGCGTGCACCGCCAGCGAGCGCAGGGCCGCATCGTAGAGCGCCGGGACGTGCCATACGGACCAGGCCAGCGCGTAGACGGCGAGCCCCACGGCCGGCAGCCCCGGCCGGGCGTTGGCCCAGCGGCGCAGGCGGCCTTGCCACCGCGCGACCCGCCGGCGCCATTGGGGTGACAGCGCTCGGGGCAGGGCCACCGCTGGCGCGCCGAGGACAAGCAGCGGCGCCGCGACGACCGCGAGCAACAGGTGTTGGGTCATATGCGCGGAGAACAGCGCGCTGCCGAGCGCGTCGAGTGGCGAGACGAGCGCCACGAGCAGCATCACCCATCCGGCCATGAACGCCCGGGCCTGCGAGCGAGCCACGACCTGCCCCCGCCCCGCCGACTCCCATAACGCGCGCAGCCCGCGCCGGTAGAGCCAGGCGAGCAGCGCCAGGCTGCCCAGCACGGCGGGCTCCAGGCTCCACGCGCCCGCCAGGTCATGCGGGGCAGGCGGCAGGCCGGTGTGCGCGAGCGTCACCTGGGCTGGCATGGGTCAAGGAAGGGGATCGAGGCGCTCTCCACCACGATCGCGGTGAGCGCGATGAGGTTCATCAGGATCCCGATGATCCCGACGAAGGCGGCGCCGGGCAGCTCGTCCTCCTCCCACTGCCACCGCTGCCCGGGATTGAACAGCCGGACTGAGACCAGCAGGGAAAGGGCGGTGACCACGATGAAGACGGCGCTCACCCCGTAGATCGCGGCCGTCCCCAACCAGCCGGCCCTGCAGTAGAGGCTGACCACCCAGCTGCCGACGATCAGCCGCACGATCCACGCGGTCAGACCGCCCACCAGGGCGAATGTTGTCGTGAGCCCGCTGGGCTCGTCCCTGGCTTCGGCGGCTTGGCTCATCGGAGCAGGTGGGGGTAGACGTAGAGCGACGGGAACACGAACGCCCACACGACGTCAACGAAGTGCCAGTAGATGCCGATCGTGGCGAGGCCGAGGTGGCTCTCCTCCGTGTAGCGGCCCGCGCGAGCGGCGAAGAACGCGAACAGCAGCAGCCCAACGCCGACGGCCAGGTGGATGGCGTGGAAGTTGGTGATCGTGTAAAAAGCTGAGCCGTACGCATTCGTCTGCCACGTGAACTGCTCGGGCAGGCGGATCATCTCCTCGACATGGCCGGCGAGGAACACACCCGCCAGCGCGATCGTGGCGATCAGCCCCAGCTGCAGCTGGCCTTGGCGGCCTTTCCTGATCCCCCGCTCACCCCAGACCAAGGTTGCGCTGGATAGCCAGAGCAGCACGCTGCGGATCCCAGAGATCGCGAGCTCTGGCGGCTCGATGCCCCGGGGCGGCCACACCGGCGATCGTGTGCTGAGGTAGAAGTAGATGAACAGGAGCAGGCTGAAGAGCATGGCCTCGTTCATCAGCAGGATGATGACTCCCCACCAGCCTTTCGGGCGGCCCCGGCCACGCGCGACCCGGTAGCGCTGGCTGATGTCCTCAACCGTCGCTGGCGCGGCCTGCGGCTCTGGAGGCATCAGTGCGCGCCCCCTGATCTCAGCTCGCCCGCATGCCAGCCGACCATCGAGCCTACGACCCACAGCAGGCTCACCAGGCCAAGGACCGGGGAGCGGATCAGCATCGCGGTGAAGGCGAGGAACAGCCCGACGGCCAGCAGGAACGGCCAATACGACGGGTGGGGCATGACGAGGATCGACTCGACGCGCGCATCCAAGCCAGCGGTCTCGAGGGTCTCGTGCTCCTCCTTGTCGGGGGGGACGAGCACGACGTCGTCAGGTCGCGGGCGCATCGGGTCGGGTGCGCCGGCAGCCCACAGCGGGTACCGGTTGGCCACGGCCGGCAGGGCCGCGAAGTTGTAGTGGGCTGGCGGTGAGCTGGTGGCCCACTCGAGGGTGCCGGCGTTCCAGGGGTTGTCGCCGGCCGGCACTCTCCGCAGGAGGGAGAGGGCGAAGGCCGCCACCGAGACGAGCACACCCACAGCGAACAGGTACCCGCCGATCGTCTCGATCTGGTTGTAGCTGTCCCAACCGAGCCCTGGCTTAAACGTGTACACCCGCCGTGGCATGCCGAGAAGCCCGACGATGTGCATCGGGAAGAACGTCAAGTGGAAACCGATGAGCATGATCCAAAAGCTCACCTTCCCGAGCCGCTCGTCGATCAGGTACCCGGTGATCTTCGGCAGCCAGTAGTAGAAGGCGGCGAAGACTGGGAACACCACGCCCCCGACGAGCACATAGTGCAAATGGGCGACGATGAAATACGAGTCATGCGCCTGGAAGTCAAACGGCACCATGCTCACCATCACGCCGGTGATCCCGCCGAGCACGAAGATGCTCAGGAAGCCCAGCGCGTAGAGCAATGGCGTCGCGAAGCGGACCCTGCCAGTCCACAGCGTGGCGAGCCAGGCGAAGATCTCGATCGCGCTGGGGATCGAGATTGACAGGCCGGCGGCGGAGAAGAAGCTGTTCGCGAGGTCAGGAAGGCCGGTAGCGAACATGTGGTGGACCCACACGCCAAAGCTGATAAACCCGATCGCGACGAGCGAGGCGACGACCCACGTGTAGCCGGCTTGCGGCCGCTGCGCGAACGTCGGGATGATCATCGCGAGCATCCCGATCGCGGGCACGAACAGGATGTAGACCTCCGGGTGGCCCCAGAACCAGAACAGGTGCTGGTAGAGCAGCGGGTCCCCGCCGCGCGCCGCGTCGTAGAACGCCATCCCAAACGCCCGGTCGAACTCCATGAGCAGCGGGCCGAGCGTGATCGCCGGCAGTGAGAACAGGATCAGGAACGACATCACGAGGATCGCCCAGGCGAACAGCGGCATGCGGGACAGCGTCATGCCCGGCGCGCGCATCTTGAAGATCGTGACGATGAAGTTGAGGCCGCCGACCGTGGTCGATAGACCCAGGAACACGACGCCGAGCGACCAGAAGTCCAACCCCAGGCCCGGGGCATAGGCCTCCTGCGATGACAGCGGGACGTACGCGAACCAGCCGGTGTCCGGCACCTGCCCGACCAGGAAGCTGCCGTAGAGGAAGATCCCGGACAGCAGGTAGATCCAGTAGCTCAACGCATTGAGCTTCGGGAACGCCATATCCCGCGTCCCGATCATCAACGGCACGAAGTAGTTCCCGAACCCCGCCAGGATGGGGGTGTTGAACAGGAAGATCATCGTCGTGCCGTGCATCGTGAACAAACGGTTGAACGTCTCGGGGTCCAGCAGGTTGTTCTCCGGAGTCGCGAGCTGCGCGCGCATGAGCAGCGCCTGCACCCCAGCGATCAGGAAGAACACGAACCCCGTCACGAGGTAGCGGACACCGATCCGCTTGTGGTCGACCGTGTTGAAGAATCCAGGGACGCCGGGCGCGTCCGCCCAGACGCGCTCGAGGCGCTCAGTGACGCGGGTGGTGACGCTCACTCGAGGCTCTCCAGGTAGTCGAGGAGATCGTTCATCCGGTCGGCGGGGATCGGGACCGGCGGCATCGGGTTCCCCGGCTTGATCGATTGGGCATTCGCCACCCAGCCACCCAGGTGACCGCGGTCATTCTCGACAGCGCCAGCTCCAATCGTTCGCCGCGACGCGAAGTGGGTCAGATCCGGCCCCTTTTGGCTGTCCGCGCCGGTGCCGCGGATGGTGTGGCAGCCCGCGCAGTGCTGCAAGAATGCGTCAAGCCCGCGCTGCTGTGCGATGGTGCCTGGCGGGCTGGCCGGCGCGGCGTTGCCCTGCACCCAGCGTTGGAAGTCGCCGGGCGTGTGCGCGATGACGAACAGCGCCATGTTCGCGTGCTGGATGCCGCAGAACTCCGCGCACTGGCCGCGGTAGACGCCGGGTTGCTCGGCATGGATGACCAGGACGTTGCGACGGCCCGGGATCATGTCGCGCTTGCCCGCAAGCTCCGGCACCCAGAAGCTGTGGATCACATCGCGCGTCGCCAGCTCGAGTCGGACGTGCTGGCCCGTCGGGATGTGGATCTCGTTCGCTGCGATGATGCCCTGTTGCGGGTAGCGGACCTCCCACCAGTACTGGTATCCCTCGACCTCAACTGTCAGGGGGCCGCTCCGAGCCTGCGCCGCGAGCGTGGCGATATTCAGCACGAGCAGCGCAAGCAGGATGATGCCAGGGACTATGAGCCCCCCGACGACAATCATCCGGCGGTCGAACCGCCGGATGAGGGCGGCGTCCTGGTGCGCGGAGCTGCGGCGCAACGCCATCAGCGCGACGGCTGCGGTGGCCAGGTAGACCAAAGTTCCAAGGGCGATCATCACCCAGGTCAGCATGAGGGCGCTACGAGCGGTCTCGCCCTTGGCCGCAAACGCGCCGCCTAACCGGGTGTTGCTGCATGCCCCTGCGAGCAGCGTAAGCGCGGCGAGCAGGCCGGGCCAAGACAGGACTCCATGAAGATGCCGTCTCGCCTTGCCGCGATGGCTACTCACGTGCCTCTCCAGCAGGCGCGCGCAGATATGAGCCACGGCCGCCAAGCGGCAGCGGCGGCGCCTTCACATCTGGCTCCAACTCTTCTGGATAGCCGACCTTCACCTGACATTCATCGCAGATCCTTCGGTACCCAGCCATCTGGGCGGCCAAACGGCGGCTCATATCGAGGCGCCATCGGACGCGAACGCATCGTCTTGCGGGTGATAGCTCAGCAGCCGCCGCGTCTGGCTTAACGAGAGCCGCTTTGCGGCATTGTCTGACACGCCGTGAACGACATGGTGGCCGTCTACTGGCGCGGTCAGCGCCAGCGTCAAGAGCTGGACTGCATCACGGGGGCTTAGCCACGCCATCCGATCCCGCAGCGTCGCGTGGGACGACGGTCGCTGCTCGACGTAGGAGCCGATCCGGACCGAAACGAACGCCGTCCGGCTCCGGTTCGCGGCGGCGGCGCACAAGGCCTCGCCAAACGCCTTCCCAACGCCATAGTCGTTGACCGGACACGCCGGATCGCTCTCGCGCACCTGGTAGTCCACCGGATACCCCTCGACGGCCTGCACGCTGCTGGCGAACACAAACCGCCGGACACCCTCGGCCACCGCAGCCTCCACCAGGTTGTATGTCCCCACTATGTTCACCGGCAGGACCGCTGAGCGGAAGTCGGCCCTCGGCGAGGGATCCGCGGCAAGATGCAACACGCCGTCCATGCCCCGGCACGCGGCGCGGCACGCGGCCGGGTCGGTGACGTCCAGGTACGCGAACGGGCTGAGGTGCTCGGGCTGCGTATCTCGCAGGTCAGCCCGGCGAAGCCGCAACCGTGGCTCATCGCAGGCGGCAACGAACTGTGAGCCGATCCGGCCCGAGGCGCCAGTCACGAGCACATCCACCCGATCCTCCTCTAGACACATATTGGGACCATCTTCAGGGTTTGGGAACATGGCGTTGGCAGATCGACCGGATGGCGCATGTGCGCGCAGCCCAGGCTGGGATGTCGGGCGAGGCGGGATCCCCCGGCCGGTGGCAGGGCCGGGGGCCGGGTCAGCCGCCTCGCCGCCGGCCCGGCCGGCCAAACCCTCCACCCAACGACGGGCCAGGCGGACGCATGCTGAACCTGCCACTGCTGGCGTCGCGGACCACTACCCACCCGTCATGGTGAACTTGTAATGGCAGCTCCAACACGTCAAACACAGATTATCCTCATCAGTCGGCCCCAGATCGCGTGTCCGTTAAGGGTGGGCGGGTGGGGGAGGTTGGCGTGGTCGATGAATCTGGCAGCGGGAGACCGGCCCACCACACCCGATGCACGCCTGATCCCTCGCGATCACCGCGACCCGCTGCGGCTTGGTCGGCTGGCGGCGGGTGCGCCCGGCGTCCAACACCTCATGGTTGCGGGTCCGTTAAGGGTGGGCGGGTGAGGGAGGTTGGCGTGGTCCACCTCAGCGTCACAGCACACCATCTCCGCCGTAGCCTGGCTGACCGGCCCCACACCATCCAACCGGGCCTGCCCGCCAGGCTGGACGATCATGATCACATGCGGCCGCTGCGCCGCGACCTGCGGCAGCCCGCCCGCGTCCAACGCCTCCTGCGCGAACTCGACCATCGCGTCAGCCATCCGCTGCGGATACGTCCGCTCATCATCTGGGCCGGTCTTTCGGGCTTTGGCCCAATACTGCTGATTTAAGGATCTGCGCTGCTCAGAACGGATTTGGCGCGCGCCCGTGGAGCCGGCCGCGATGGCAAGCGCTTGGCGGGATAGCCAGACATCTTGCATCTCCGCGGCGCTGAACGCGAAGACGGTTCTCCACCTCCAGCGCTCCGCCGGAAACGCGGCGGTCCAGTGGGCCATCCAGCGCTGCGGCGCCATGCCTGCCAGCCGCTGCCCATGCCACGGCAAGGAAGATCAGCACCTCCGTCCAGCGCCTGACCCAGGCAGAGAAACTGAAAAACCCTCCTCCCCCGCTTGGGCAGCGCGTGCGACTCGCTTCGCATCCTCCTCGCTGACCTCATCGGTGAAACCGACCCCCTGCAACGTCAAGTGCAGCCATTCCAAGGGCACCAAGTCGAGGCTCGGCACCTCCAGGAGGGGTGATCAAGGGATTGCTGATAGACCCGCGCCAGCCGATGCACGTCGTCCTCCCCTGAAAAGTCAAAAAACCATGTGTAGAGCCGGCGCCCAACCCGCCAACCCGGCCGCCACCGCCAATGATCCCGCATTCCTCCCCTCAACATGTGGTCGACATCAAGGTTCGAGTATTCCGTTCACCGGACCTGGGACGTAGCGGTCAGCGGCCATGTGACGCAAGGCGGTGTCCAGGTCCGGCCCTTGCAAGTGATGGCGCACGCTCCGGAGGACGAGGCGTTTCGGGCGCCGGGGCCCAGAGAATGCCTTGTCGTTCCGCACGCCGACGATCCGGGTATCCAGCCCGAGGGCGGCTTGGACCCTCGACATCAACTCGAAGCGCGTGACCACCTCGGCGCCCCCGTAGTGCACGACGCCAGCCTCGTCCCACAACTGCTCGAGCGCAGGGGCCAAGCTGGGAAGGTAGAGCGGAGCGCACACGATGTCGACCTGGGCCAAGGTGGTCGCGCCGGCCATGCGGGCCAAGAACTTGTCCGACCAGGGGCTGCGCCCGAAGACGATGGGGATGCGCACCACGAGGTGACGGGGATCCCGCAGCGCCTGCTCCTCGGCGGCGAGCTTGGTCTGGCCATAGACGTTGATCGGCGAGGGCGGGTCTTGCTCGGTATACGCGTCACGGCTGCCGTCGAAGACGTTGTCACTGGATAGGAGGATCAGCTTCGCCTTCGACCCTCGGAGGGCTTCCAGCAGGACCTCTAGGGGGGCGACGTTCACCGCCCACGCCAGCTCGGGAGCCGCCTCAGCCGATGCCAGGTCTACCAATCCGGCCGCGTGGATCACGAGGTCGAAGGACCCGCCAGCCAGGCTGGCCAGGGCCTCGTGATCCCGGAGATCCAGGCGGACCAAGCCAGCCACGCGCCTGCTCGAGCAGGTCCCCACTACCTCGTGCCGCCGTGAGAGGTGGGACCAGAGCACTCCTCCCACGAAACCGGAGGCCCCGAGTAGCAAGATCCTCATTCGCCCACCAGTCTGTCGATCGGAGGGACCGTGCGCGAAGGCATGCCATTGCCCTCCATGCGGCGTGTAGGTCATGCTTGGAGCGAGGAGGGTGGGTTGCGCGCTTCGGTCGAGACGATGCCGGCGGTCGTGTTCGAGCGACTGGGCAAGGTCACGCTCGTCGAGCGGGGCGTCCCCACCGCCAGTGACCAAGGGGACGTCCTTGTTCGGATCGCCGCTACCGGCATTTGTGGGACCGATCGGGGCATCGTCTTAGGCGAGTTTCCCGCGATACCCGGCGTGATCCTTGGCCACGAGGCGGTAGGAACGGTGGAGGCCGTCGGGCGTGGTGTCGGAAGTGTCAAAGTCGGCGACAGGGTAGTGCTCAACCCGACGTTTTATTGCGGTCATTGCTGGCCCTGCCGGCGTGGGATGATGGCCCACTGCGAGGCGAAGGACGGTCACGAGATCGGCGTGGACTCCGACGGCACGATGGCCGGCCACGCGCTGCTGCACGAGCGCTTCATCCACCGCCTGCCGCCCGATATGCCTTGGCGGCGGGCCGTCTTGATCGAGCCGCTGGCCTGCGTCCTGAACAACCTCACCGCGGCGGCCCCGCGTTGGGACGACCGGATCCTGGTGGTCGGGGCGGGGCCCATGGGCGCGTTGTGCGCGCTTACGCTCGCGACCAGGGGGGCCTCGGTGACCATCGCCGAGCGGGACCCCGCCCGCGTGGACCTCGCCCGCTCGCTGCTCCCGCGGAGCGTGCGCGTCGCCGACCTGCCAGCCGGCGACCTCACGGACGGGCTCGAGGACACCCCAACCCGCCCGGACGTCATCATCGACACCACCGGGGTGTTGCTGGAGGAGGCCCTCGGGCTGGTCGGCACAGGGGGGACAGTCGTGGTCATGGGAATGCGCGAGGCCGCCGTGGCAACCGTCTGCCTGCGACCGCTGGTCACCAGGGGAATCCGGGTCGTCGGAGCCGGCCCGTACCCACCCCACCTGTTCCAGGCAGCGCTAGAGGTCGCGGCCCGGATGCCGCTTGAGGCTCTCGTGACCGACGTGCTCCCACTTGAGCGCTATGCGGACGCCCTCGCCCTGCTCGGCGTCGTGCTGGGCGAGCCTCCCCGGATCACCGGCTACCGCGCCATGAAGGTGCTCTTGGCGTCGGATGAGGAGGTGGCACGCTGACCCGACGGCCGAGAATCGAGGACGGCGTGCTGTGGCTCGACGGCCGCCCTCGGCTCCTCTTGGCCGGAGAGTACCCGTACTACCGGGATGACCCCCAGCGATGGAGCGCGAAGCTGCAGGCGATGCGGGAGGCCGGCCTGGAGGTCGTGAGCTTCTACATCCCATGGCGCCACCACGAGCTCGACGATGGGACACGCCGATTCGACCGGGACGGCAACCGCAACCTCGCCGCCTTCCTCGAGGGGATCAGCAAGCAGGGGCTGTACGCGCTGCCCAAGCCGGGGCCCTTCGTCCACGCCGAACTGCAGTTCGGGGGCCTCCCCGACCGAGTCAGCCCGAGTGTCGACCCCGCTCGCGAGGCCGCGGTCTCAGCCCAAGGTGAGCCGCTCCGCTCCCAACGGCTCATCCTGCCAGCGGCCGAGGACCCGGCCTTCCTGGCCGACGTCTGCGAGTGGCTGCGCGCCGCCGGTGATGCGCTCCGCCCGTTCCTGTACCCTGACGGCCCGATCGTCGCGGTCCAAGTCGGTAACGAGGGCAACTACCTCGAGACCGCCCTGGCGATCGATGCTCTTGGCTATTCCGCATCGGGCATCGCGGCGTTCCGATTCTTCACCGCCGGTCTCGATCCGCCAGCGCGCTGGCCCGCGCTGGGCGCTGCGGAGGAGCTCGTGCCGCTGCTGCGCTGGGGAGCCTGGTCCGCCGAGGCGCTCGCCGCCGCGTTACGGCGGTTCGCCGGTTACCTGGACCTCGACGTACCGGCTCTCGCCAATCTCTCACCGCCGCCACGGGCGGATCGATGCCCCGCCAGGCAGGGCGGGCGCTATGACGCGTGGGTGGCCCGCAGCCAGCCCGAGCGCCATCCGGACATCCACTATGGCTACACGAACTGGACCGGCAACGCGCTCGTGGACGACGAGGCGCTGGTCAACTACGTGCTGGCGGCCAAGCGGCGGCGGGGGCCGAACCTCGAGGAGAACTGGTCGCTCCGGTGGGTCGATCCCGGTCGCGGCTTCGCCGTCGTTCCCGTCTTCCATGCCCTGCTCGGGCTGGCCTGCGGCGCCACCGGGATCGACGTGTACACGGCATGCGCCACGGACCACTGGGGGGACCACCTGGTGGTGGACCGGGACTTCCTCCGCGAGGCCATGGGTGACCCGTGGCTGCTGGACCCCCCGTACGGGGATGCCGCACCCATCGATGCCCGTGGATACCCAGGCCCGAGCTTCGACGCGCTCAGGGTCCTGACCCACTTCTTGTCGCATGAGGGCCCCGCCATGGCGCAGGCGCGCCCGGAGCCGGGCATCACCTGGTGGCTGTACCCGCCGTACGCCGCGTTGCGCGCGTGGGACCCCCCGGCGGGCGGCGGCGCCGGCAGCTGCCCCTCAGTGGCCTCGACGTTGGTGCCGTTCGTGACCCACTGCCTGCACCGCGGCATTCCCTTCGCGCTGGAGAACCTGGAGACCGGCGGCCCGCGGGCTGGTGACGGACCGGCGGTCGTCGCCTCTGGGCTCTTCATGGCCGAGGCGGCGCAGGAGCGGCTGGCCGCGTTTGTCAAGGACGGCGGAGCCCTCCTGCTCTTGGGGCAGGTCCCACTGCTGGACGACCACTTCCGGCCCTGCGCGCTCCTCGCCAGCAGATTGCGGCAGGTCCGGGAGCTATCGGCCGTGATCGTGGCGGGAGACGATCAAGGCGTCGACGCGCTGATCGACACGTGGCTGGCCTTGCTCCCAGCGGTACGGACGCAGCCGGCCGACCGGTCGCGGCTGGAGTTGCGGCTCGTCAGCCATGACGAGGAGGACGTGTTCGTGCTCGTGCTCAGCAGGCTTGCGGCGCGCCAGCGTGCCATCACGGCGGTGGGCGGCTGCGTGGTATCGGTGGACCTGGCGCCGTATGGCTGCGCGGTCGTCCAGGTTTCGGGTGGCCGCCTGCGCGCCTGTTACGTGAAGGGAGTGAACGAGCAGGCCGGGATGGGTGTTCCCGTCGAGGTCCAGGCCGGACCGGACCGGATCACCTCGACCCATCCGTGCGATCTGTCCATGGTGGAATCCTCGGGCGGGTTTGAGGTGCGAACCGCCGGTGGGAAGCCGGCTAACCGCGTCACCCTGCCGGCCGCGCGGTGAGCGCCGCCGGGCGGGAGGCTCCTGGGATCGACGTCGCTGCCCAGAGATTGACTACTCCATCTACACATGATAATATTCTAAAGTTGATTTAACTTTAAATCAACTCCCTGAGCTTCCCCACTTACCGTCTCATCTACCCCTGAACCTCCCCACTGAGATTTATAGGTCAGCTACGAAAGAGGAGGCTGTCTATGGTTTTGAGGATTACCATATTCAGGCCTCTTTGATTTGTTATGCCCAGTTGTCGGCGGGCGCCAACGGGCCGGCTCGGCTCGCTACCCGTCAAGGCCGTCCTGTTCGACTTCGATGGGACGCTCTGGAACTGTGAGCCTCATGTCTTTCAGGCGCACGAGGAGGTCTTCTTAGAGTTCGAGCAGCAGCTGCCCGTCACGCTGTGGTCCGCGGTCATCGGCACGATCGGTTTCGACCTCTGGGCTCACCTCGAGCGGCTCACGGGAGCGTCGATCGACCGGGAGTTGATCGAGGCCCGAGTCCAGCGACGGAAGGCGGAGTTGCTCTCAAGGCTCCGGGCTCGGCCCGGGGTCCGGCGTTGCCTCGACGAGGCTGACGCACTGGGGATGGCGCGCGGTATCGTCAGCAACAGCCCGAGGGACTGGATCGCAACATACGCACGGCAATGCGGCATCAGTGACGGGTGGCGGGTGGTGAGGAGCGCGGACGGAGACCTCACCCGGGCAAAGCCGAGACCCGACCTCTACATGTCCGCGCTGGCCAGCATCAATGTGCGCCCGGAGGAGGCGGTCGCGTTCGAGGACTCCCCGAGCGGAATCCGAGCCGCCAAGCAGGCGGGCATCCGGTGCGTGGCTGTGTCGAACGGGATGACCGCCGCCGCCGACCTCGGCGATGCGGACATACAGATCGATTCATTCGAGCAGATGAGTTTACTCCACCTGCTCAAGGCCCTCGGCTTTACCATAACGAGGACCACGAATACCAAATAGGACGTTCGGCTTTGTGCGCCAGGCGCTCGCCCGAGCCGGTATGGCCATGGGCCGCCTGGGTCCAGCAATTACACCTGGTCCCTCATGAGGTCCAGGCCGGCGAGCTGGCGCGAGAAAGGGCCGCAGCCGGAGGCGCATGCGGCACCGCACTGGGCGGCCAGGGCGAGGGCGGTGGGTATGTCCGCGCGGGCGCCGAGTGCGAAGGTCAGGGCGGCGGCGAAGCTGTCGCCCACGCCGTAGGTGTCCACCACGGGTCCCGGCGGCGCGACGGCGTCGTAGACGCCGGCCACGCCCTCGCGGGTGGAGAACGCGCCGCCTCGAACGCCGTCGGTAATGACCAGCAGCGCGGGAGGGTCCGTCATCAGGGCTGGGTTGTAACGCTCCGCCGGGTCCCGGCCACTTCCCACCAGCGCGTCGATCCGCACGCCCGCCCGGGAGACGGTCTCCAGCTCGCGGGACGTCGCGACCAGCATCCTGGCCTGGCGGGCTTTCCGCAGCGCGGCGGCGTCCCCCGCGGCGAAGTAGATGGCGTGCAGATCGCCGATCTCCGCCCATGGAAGCGGGTCGGCGCCATGCGGTTGGAGCCGGTCCCCGAGCGTGATGGTGCTGCGCTCACCCGAGACGTCGACGAGGCTCATGGCCTCGCGCGTCTGAGCGCGCCGGCCCGCCGCCTTCACCGTCACCCCGAGCCGCTCCAGCTCCTCGTACGCCCGCGCACCGAGGTGGTCCTCCCCGAGCGCGGTAAAGAACGTGCACGACCCGGCGAGCTTCGCAAGCTGGACCGCAGCGACCGCTCCACCCCCAGCCGGCCCCTCCCATACCACGTTCGCGTGGACGATGTCCCCGGCGACCGGCACACGCTCGACCCGAACAAGCCTTGTCCACTCGACATGTCCGACCACCGCGACGTTCACCGCGCTCAATCGCCCGTTCCTCCGTCGTGCGGGTCCACCATGAACCGTGGTCTGCCGAAGGCGACGTTACAGTGTCCAAAAAGTCTCCCACAGAGGACATGGATCCGGAAAGCCCTCCCCGCTCGAACGCCGAATTATGGGCTTGACGCCCGCATGAGGGGTGATAGAGGCTCCCTTTGGGACCGACGCATGAAGCAAAAGCGCTCGTAGTCAGACCTGGCGGATCGGTGAGCAATGAGCGTCGAAGAGGTCGAGAACGCCGTCTTGGGGCACTACTACTACCCACCGGACAAGCGGTGCATGGTCCGAGGCGAGGGGATCTACCTTTACGACGAGGACGGGCGGCGCTACATCGATTGTGTGTCGGGGACGTTCAACCTGTCTCTGGGCTACTCGCACCCCGAGATCATCCAGGCGGTCCGCGAGCAGGCCGACTCGCTGATCCATGTCACGTCGAAGTTCCAGACCAGGCCATTGAACGAGCTGGTCAGACGTCTGGCCGAGGTCTCACCGCCGAACCTCACCCGGGTTCACCTCAAGTCGGCCAGCGGCTCGGACGCCAACGAGGGCGCGGTCAAGATCGCCCAGCACTACACGAACAAGCCGGACGTCATCTCCCTGTTCCGCAGCCACCTCGGCCAGACCATGGCGATGATCGGAGCCTCCGGCAACGCCTTTCGGCGCGCGCCGTTCCCGTTCCAGATCCCCGGCACCGTGCACGTGCCGGACCCGTACTGCCTGCGCTGCTTCTACAACCAGAAGGTGGAGACGTGCGGGCTGCTGTGCGTCGAGCGCATCAACGACTTCATCGACTACGCCAGCTCCGGCAGAGTCGCCTGCCTCATAATCGAGCCGATCTCCGGCAACGGCGGCAACGTCGTGCCGCCCGACGGGTACTTCCCGGCACTGAAGGCGCTGTGTGAGCAGCGTGGGATCATCCTCGTGTTCGACGAGATCCAGACCGGCTTCGGGCGCACCGGGCAGATGTTCGCGGCCGACTACTTCGGCGTCGCCCCGCACATGATCACCTTCGGGAAAGGCCTCGGCGGGTCAGGAATGCCGGTGGCCGGGATCCTTGCCGAGGAGCGGTTCATCGGCGTCGAGCACTACCACATCAACTCGACGTTTGGTGGCAACGTGCTGGCCGCTGCCGCGGCGGCGAAGACCATCGAGATCATCAGCCGCCCCGGGTTCCTCGAGAACGTCCGCGCGGTCGGCGCGCACCTCATGGACCGGCTCCGCGACCTCGCGACGAAGGCGCGGTTCATCGGGGACGTCCGCGGCGCCGGCTTGATGATCGGCGTCGAGCTGGTCGACGAGAAAGGTGAACCGGACTCCGCGTTGACGTGCCATCTGGCTGAGAGGGCCATGGACTACGGCCTGCTCTTGAGGACCTCCCGGTACGGGTTCGGGAACGTGGTGAAGGTGCGCCCGTCGCTGATCCTGACCCTCGAGCAGGCCGACGAGATGTGCGACCTGCTGGAGCGGCTGTTCCTCTCCGTCGCATGAAAGACGTGGTCCACGGCCTCGCGCAACGGTTGTGGGAGGTCATCACGCAGGGTCGGGGTAGCGTCGGTAGCCGGTATGCCGGCGGGGTGGCGCTCGGGGGCGACGCCGAGTTCCCGGTCGACGTCCTCGCCGAGCAGGCGGTCAAGGAGTTCCTCAGCGAGCGGGGGGACAACGTCGCCGTCTACACCGAGAGCGACGGGCTGCAAGTGGTGGGTGAGCGTCCCGAGTATGTGCTGGTGGTGGACCCCATCGACGGGACCCGGGGCGCGGCGGCCGACCTGGAGATGGCGTGCATCTCGATCGCCGCGGCTCCATTCTCGGACGCGCCGACCATCGGGGATGTCGAGTTCGCCATCCTCAAAGAGGTGAAGTCCGGCGCCTGGATGTACGCGGACGCGGGCTCCGAGGGGATCTCCAGCGGTGGCTACCGGGGGGCCGTACCGTGCCTCGGTGAGAACGCCGACCTGGAGCGAATGTTCTGGTCGATCGAGTTCAACGGGCACCCCGCCGACCTGATGGTGCAGGCGTTCGGGCACCTGGTCGACGCATCGGCGAACCGCGGCGCGGTGTACGTGTTCAACAGCGCCTCCTTCTCCATCTCGCGGATCATCACCGGGCAGATGGACGCCTACGCGGACATCGGGAACCGGCTGCTGCGGGACCATCCCAAGCTTGAGGCCGCGTTCCGCCGTGTCGGCCACGGCAGCATCCTCCACTTGTTCCCCTACGACATCGCGGCCAGCGTCTACCTGGCCAAGCGAGCCGGGGTCACCATCACCGACGGGTACGGCCGCTCCCTCGATGACACCTTGCTGCTGGATATCGAGCCCCGGAACCAGCGTTCCTGCATCGCCGCGTGCACTCCACAGTTACATGAGGCGTTGCTTGGCGCGATCCGGTGGTAATCCCATGAGCACCGTCTACCTCACCGACCTCTCAGCAGCCGGGCAAGACTGGACCGACGAGAGGGCTCTCGCCTGGGTGGCCGACCGGCTGTCGCTCGAGGTGCTCGAGGAGATCTTGGAGGGAGGCTCGTCCGCGCGCGTCTACAAGGCCCGCGCCGGAGACGGTGGTCTCGTCGCCGTGAAGGTCCTAGTGGAGCAGCCCGGGGTGGTCGACGGCCATGACCTGGTCTCGTTCCAGAGCAAGCTGACCCAGATCGAGAAAATCCGCGCCGGAGCGCCAGCCCTGGGGGCCCGCTACCTGCCCGTCCTCCACAGCGTCGACGGGGGGCGGTGGGCCGCGTACACCACGCCCTTCTACGAGTCGGAGGACACCGCCGCCTGCCTGCGCGAACCCGGCGGCGAGGAGGCGTTCTTCCGCCAGTACACCGCGATCGTCGAGGACCTGGTCCTCCAGGGTTACGGCGTGGATGCCGTCCCCGCCCCGCCCGGCTACCTGGCCAAGGTCCACATCGGAAGGTTCCTGCGCCGCTACCCGATCCTGGAGCGGTCGCTTCCCGCCGAGCTGGTGGGGGCGGCCGAGCTGGTGGTGAACGGCAGGCTCTGCCAGCCGCCGCGCCTATTGCTCAAGCGGCTGGTGGCAGACGGTGTGCCCTGGCTCGAGCGGATGGCGCCGGCGCGGCTGATGTTCCCGGCTCATGGGGACGCCAACACCCGCAACATCTTGGTCCGCCGGGACGCGGACTTCCGGATCATCGACCCGCGCGGCTCCACCGACTACTGGGACCCGGTCTACGACCTCGCCAAGACCCTGTTCAGCCTGTCCGTGTGGGACCCCGCGCTCCGCCTGGGCTTCGCGATCCGGCGCCCACGGCCCGGCCAGTACGAGGTCGGGTTCCGCTGCCCTCCCTATGAGGGGTACCGCGCCGCGATTGATGGGTTTCTCCCCTACCTCGACGGGCTCACCGAGTTGGCGGCGCTGTTCGAGGGGGATCCGCATTGGCTCCAGCGGCTGCTCCTCACCCACGACCTGCATGTCTTGGCCGAGGCTCCCTGCCGCCTGTCCGACCCGAAGCCGAAGTGGGACTGCCGAGGTGAGGAGTCCTCGCCAGCGGCCCTGGCGCTGGGCCATTACTTGCTGGGGACGCTGCTGATCAACGACCTCGCCGAGCAGCTCGCGGGAGGCGGGGAGCCGGACGTCGACCGTCACCTGCGGCTGGTGACAAAGAGCCTGCCGATCGGATGACGCGCGAGCGGCCCGATCGGGAGCTTGTGTCGGTCATCATCCCCGCACGCAACGCCGCGGCCACGATCGAGGCTCAACTCGAAGCGCTTAGCCAGCAGACCTACCCGGACCCGTGGGAGATCGTCGTCGTCGACAACGGCTCCACAGACGGGACGGACCAGGTGGTCCGCGCTTGGCAGCAGCGCCTGCCGCATCTCCGGATGGCCAACGCACCGCAGGCGCGAGGAGTCAACTATGCGCGCAATGTCGGCTGCCGCTCAAGCCGAGGAGAATTGCTGCTCTTCTGCGACGCCGACGACATCGTCGATGTCAATTGGTTGGCGGCGATGGTCGAAGGCCTACAAGACTACGACGCGGTAGGCGGCCAGTTGGAGCGCGTATCATTGAACAATCCTGTCGCGGTTGCCGCGCGTCCCCCCAAGTGGACAAACACGCTGCCGGACACCTTCAGCTTCTTACCCTATCCATTCGCGGCTAATTGTGGTGTTCGAAAAAAGGTTTGGTCGGCGCTCAATGGCTTCGACCCAGGCTATCAATTCGGCTCAGACGACGTCGAGTTCTTCTGGAGAGCGCAGTTAGCGGGATACGAGGTTGGATTCATCCCTGGCGCCATCGTCCACTACCGCCTGCGCGCCACTGTCCACTCAATGGCGCGCCAATACTATTATTACGGTAAGTCGCACACGCGACTCTATCGTGATTTTTCTGCTCACGGCATGCCGCCGTCTCGCTTCAGGGAATCGTGGAGAGAATGGCGGTGGCTCGCCACCCACTCGTTTGACCTCTGCCATTCCCCAACAGCGCGTGGCATATGGTTGACAAAGCTCGCGCTTCGACTGGGCAGGATCGCTGGGAGCATAAGAAACCGAACACTCTATTTGTAATGTGATGTATAGACTGATTGCGAAATGGTTTCGTCGAGCAGAAAGTTTAAAGACTGTTTATTGATGAGCCTGAGCATACTCTTGAGCGGCGCGCACCTGCTCCACAGTCAGATTAAACCAGCGAGCGACATCATCTGGCGTACCGACCTCAAGGTTTACGACAATAGTTCTGATGTGGGACGTTACAGAAATGACGGGCTCGCCAAACTGAACCCTCGGTTCAACTCGATATGGGGCAAAGGGCACCAGCGCACCGCTGCACCTTGGCGATAGTCAACTTCTTCGGCGAAACTACGGATCACATCCCGCCAGGCCAGTTGCCGCCGGTCCGGGCCAGTTCCTTGAACTAGACGCTCATTACCAGGCTCGAACTCATACCAAACATAACCCCATTGCTCCAAAAAACTGAAAAGCAAACGGCCGCAAAGCATGGGGGGACCGGCGCAGCTCCGACTCAAGTATACGAATCTTGTGCAGGCCGACCCCCAGATCAATGCAGTGAATAATCGTCAGGCTCATAAGGTCATGGAAGATAAGACTTCCGAGAGGGAACACCTCATTGTTTAATGTTATCAAGTACATGGCATGATGTCACGGCACCGCCGCCGTGAGACGAAGTTGGCCTACCCGCCACGTCGTCTCAGCCTGCCCTCCCAGGCCTGTAGCGGGGAGACAGGCTGCGGACGACTCCGCTACCCCGATGGCCGAGAGATGCCAAGATGAACGGCTCGATATGAAGACCGACGGAGACCAGGCCGCCCGCACGGCCAGGGACCCGCCACCCCATACATAACTACACGGAGCAACGATACCGCATGTCCATTCGCAACGCTGTTATTTCCTTCGTGATCCGTGATCCTAAATGCTGCTACCGAGGCTTGTATTCAGAGCACGCGACCCCTTCGAACCGACAGTGCTTTCGCCGATCCCTCGTGAGAGCTGCCACCTCAGCGGACAACCATGTCACCGAGGTCTGCGCCGTGGATGCCTGCGTTGGTTCCTGGGCTCGCTTCACTGCGGTATCTTTACCTCTGTAGCAGATCTGGCCGCTGGGAGCTGTTGGCTCGTTGACGACTGGAACGAACGCTGCGAACTATTTATATGGATCGATCTTTCCTGAGAGGTGCTCATCAAACACAATATCAAACCGCGTCAATGACATCTACTATTATATCTCAATCAGGCTATAATCTCTTCACAATCGTCGGCATTCATGGCCGCTCGCCCTTTGAGTTAGATGTGGATCACCCAACGGCCATTCTCACTGGGGATGCCTGTGGAGCTCCCTGTAGTACGACCGTTGCTGACCCATTCTGCTACCCCACCGCAGCCGGACAGTATTTGTTGTTCGAGATCTATGGCGCCCCAGCACTGCGAGGCGTCATCGGCGTCGCGGAGGGTTCGCCCTGTGACGGTTGGACGAATGCCCATGCCGTGCTGCGGGAAGATTTTCATCTTTCTTACCCACACCCAATAAGAGAGGCCGGCTACGAAGGGCTTATCCTGGTGGAGGCTGCAGAAACGTACCAGGTTCGGCTCTATGCGCAGGGGCCAACCGTTGAACAGTGGCGACTCGAAGCAGTAATTTTAGAGGGAAACCATTACTTCGACCCGACTCCGTTCCGCCACCTTGACTACTGGTATCTCTTCACGTGCGTAGGGGGTCCTCCCTTTGAACGGCTCGAGCTGTTCGTGGCACCCGACCTGTTCGGCCCTTGGTCGGTCCACCCTGCGTCCCCTGTTGTCGACCGCGATCCTGTAGGGGCACGGCCGGCAGGCCCCCTATTCGAGTGGGATGGGCGCTTGTATCGCCCGGGGCAAGACTGCTCGCGGTGTTATGGCGAGCGGGTCGTGTTGCACGAGGTAATGAGCCTCGACCCAGAGAGCTACCGAGAGGAACGCGTGGCTAGCGTGTTGAGCGCGGGAACTCAGCCGTGGCGTCGAACGGGCATGCATCATCTCGATTTTTTCTCCATCCTTCCTGGGGAGTGCTGGGCTGTGGTTGATGGATACACCCGGCACTTGGGTAGGCGGTCGGGCTAGAGACCGGACGCCAGCCAGGATTCATCTGTGGAACGCTCTGCCACTAATCTTCGGTATAGTTCCTCATAAGAGGACACAATCTTGGGACAACCAAATCTTGAAACATGGTTGCTGGCAGCTTCCTTAAATGCCGCATGCTTGATTGGGTCCGTAAGGAGTCCTACGGCAAGCGCTACGGCTAATTGATGATCACCCGAAGGGAACAGGAATCCCGTCTTTCCTTGAATTATCACTTCACGGCATCCACCGACATCAGTAGCGAGAACGGGCACCCCACACGCCATGGCCTCAAGAGCAGCCAAGCTAAAGTTCTCTGTCAGGCTGGTTATGAGCAAGAGGTCAGCTCCAGCCAGAATGGAGGCCACGTCTTGCTGAAGGCCCCAAAGACGGATATCGTCACTGACTTTTTCCTCTTCAAGGATCGATGTAATATCTGCCAATCCTGGTCCATCACCTACGAGCCATAACTCGGCGTCGAGTTTTTCACGGATGCCAAGAAAGATCCGAGCCGCACTTTGGGGATCCTTGACTGGCCGAAAGTTGGAGACATGCACGATCCGTGACCTCGAATGGGCGGACTGGTCCCCATGGACAGGAGTCGGGCTTGCGGAGGGAAAAGAAGTCAAGGGCCGGAATTGAGACAGATCTACAAAATTAGGGATTACCTTGGGAGGGGTTATGAGATCGAAGGCTTCACTGGCAAGATCGGCGTAGTGACGAGAAACGGTGGTGAGGGCGTCGAGCGCGCTCAACGATCGTAGCAACGCTGAGCGTTTTTGAGGTTCACGACTGGCAATGGTGACGTCTCCTCCGTGGAGGGTGCCGATGAGCACGGGAGCGGCCGACCCGAGACGGCGTCTCACCGCTGCGGCGAAAGACGCGAACGGGATGGCGTAATGGAGATGCAGGATATCTAGCCTATCCTCGGCGATGACCTTCAGGAGTAACGACACAAAGCGCTCGGCCTGCGGGGCGGGCCAGTCGGTGAGCATGGGGCCTGCATGATCCGGGTTACTTCCCATGCTTTGGTGAAGGATCACTCGGTGCATGTATTCTCTGTAGTGGAACGGTTTGGTCGGTGTGAAAAGATGTATGCGGTGCTCGCGCCTGGCCAGCTCCGCCGCGAGTTCGATGGCCGTGCGCGCCGCTCCACCAAAGCCGGCGGGTCCCATAATACCGATTCGCATGTCCTTCCCTGACGACAGTTCCTGCGGCGGCTATGCTCATGCGGTTGCTTATTGCAAATCGTACTGCCAGACGGATACGGGCGTCAGTATCGGGACCGTGTCTTGAGCCCTACAGTCCGGACGCCAAAAAATTTGTTCGCAGAGTGTCGGGCTAACCTTACTCCAGGCTACGTTCGACACGGTCATACAGCTCAGGACCACCAAGGCCATGTCGTGTCCACCGGCGGCTCGACTGCCGATAAGCAATTGACCAGAAGCTCACTCATGCCGGAGGATCACCGCACCGCACCGCACCGCACAGCTCAGCCAAGTCAGGGCCGGCCATGTGTACAGAGCAAGAGATCCAGTACCGCTGCCGGCCCTATGTGTGCGGCGCGCTCGGACGCTGGGACGCCACTGTGCTGCATCGTCTCCTCGCTGCCTCGCCGGCCGGTCTGGATGAGGCTCATACCTGCGGTGCCGCCACGCTATGGTCGACCTCGGGCCTCCATCCGTGGACGGCAGGCCAGCGGCGCGGGTATTTCTGGGCGCCTCTGGCCGGCGGACCGCTGCCGACTTCCCTGCAGGACGCAGCCGGCCGCCGCCTCGCCGCCGGGCTGGTTATCGATGACCAAGAGGCCACGCTGCACACCTGCGCGCTCGGCATGCAAGAGCTCTACATCCGTCGCCTCGGCGATGCGCTGTACTTCGCCGTCCGCATCGATCCTCTGCTCAACCTTGCCGACGCACCCCTGCACACGGACTGGAGCGCATGGGCGAGCATCCTGGCTCTAGCGGGTCCGTTAGGCGACTCCACACCGTTCCAGGAGGTTCGCCGCGTCGTCGCGGCCACGGCGTGGTCGACGGAGGGATGCGCTCTCGAGCAGCTGCGGTTCGACCCCTCCTGGCTCCACATTGAGCCTCATTCAGCTCCGAGCGCTGCCGAGATCGTCGAGTTGGTCAGCCAGCAGATTCCCGCCGGCAGCCAGCGTCGGACGGCAGTGGCGCTGAGCGGCGGATGGGACTCCAGGTTGCTGGCATCCATCGCGCAAAGCCGTTCTCCTCAGAGGCTTCTGGCGTGGACGACAAGTCCCGACGACGGGATCGACTTGGACATCAAATATGCTCGTTCTGTCGCCAAGACGCTCGGGATGGACCATCGGGTAGTGGCGCCCGGCCCGGAGGCGTGGGTGGAGGAACGGCTGGTGGTATGGCATCGCGTCCAGCACCAGACGTGGATGCATACCTGGGCCATGCCGCTCGCCCGGCGGTTGCACCGCCGCCCCGAACGCCTCTTGGATGGGCTGGCTGGTGATGTGCTGCTCAAGAGCTTTCTGGTGGATCATGAGGTGGCTCATGCCCAGGGTTCCACCATGCGGAAGCTCCTATGGACCAAGCTGTCCGGCGGTCGCCTGGACGTACCGCAGTGCTTCGCACCGGGAGTGGCCGAGACGTTCGAGGATGCTAGCCGCGCCGACTTCGACGATGCGACGTCCCATCTCGACGAACATCCGGCCGCTCCCGCTCTCGCCGTTCTTTTGACCCGTACGGCTCGTGCGATCGCCTCCTCACCGACTTGGGCCTTCGGGCCAGAGGCCGACGTCCTGGTCCCGTTCGTCCACCCCGACGTGATCACGACCGCCCTTCGCGTTCCCGTGACCGCGAAGATCGGCGGTGGGTTCTACCGAGATGTCCTCGCTAGCGCGTCCGCTGATGTGGCCGCGCTGCCGTCCACAAACGATCCAGGGCCTGAGCCGTTCAAGGCGACGCGACGGGCGACGAGCCCCACCGCACTCATGGCAATGGCGGATGCTATCCGCGCGAACAACGAGGTGCACCGGCTGCTGGGGCCGCGGCTGCAGCGGGCTCTGACCGACGCAGAGGCGCTGGCACAGATCTGGCGTCGGCCCAGAGTGCTGCGTATCCTGCAGTGGGCCAGCATGTTTGCCGATTGGCAAAGCGCCCATAGGACGGGATGAGCCAGAGGACCCTGAGACCAGATTGCAGCTGGATGGCACTCATATGTCATTCGGCAACTGATAGGGGGACGCGACGTTCGTGCATGGGCCTCCACGCTCCCGCCGAAGAGCCTTGTGAGAGGCGCGTTCGGTGATGGAGAAAGCCCAGGAAAGTGGCGTGGAAACACTCTCGGGCAGCTGGGCGCCTTCGGATTCCCGTCCGATCGAATTGGTCTTTCGCACGGTCGGCGAGCGCACCAGCGAACTCTCGCTTGAGTTCGCGCTCGAGCACATCAAGCCGCAGCGCGCGCATGTGATCCGCAACGTGAAGCCGTTCAGAGTTGCAGTGCAACGGATGCTCGCCATCGATCATCGGTGTTCACACGTCCTCTACTTGGACGCCGATTGTCTCATCTTGGAAGACATGCGCTCATTTCTCGACGCGAACGACCTACCGTACGTCGACTGCTATGGGCATGATCGTTTCCGTGGCTTGATCAACCGGGGTGTGCACATCACGCGGGTCGACGTAGTCTGCGCGATGCGCGCGCTGCCCGAGCCGGTCGGGGATCTTCGCTACGCGCTGTTTCCCGAGTCGCATCTACGCAATCTGGCGCTGTTTCAGCTTGGGTTTAGGAAACAATATAAAAATTTTTGCATTCTACATGATTACTTTCAGTGGTACAGCGAGATCTTCGCCAAGAACGCTCTCTGCGAGCTGCGGAATCGTGCAAGCTTCTATGACAATGCTGCGTTCTACGAGGCATGCTTCCAGGCCTCGATGTCGCGTTGGGGCGACAGCATCGAATTTGATGTGGCGCGGCGAGCTGTGCGCCACGCGGCCAGCATGGTGCCCCCTGACGCCGAACCCGCGGATGTCGATCGCTATATCCGCAATCTTCCATTGGTCGCGCAAACCGAGGTAGAAAAACTTGGCCTGAGTCAAAGCAACTGGGTCAGCATCGAGGAGGTCGAGCAGGCCGTTGCCGCCGATCTCGCGGGTCTTGATCCCCGACTTGCGAAGCCTAAGGTATTCGGCATCGGCCTTTCACGCACCGGAACGCGCTCGCTCACCGTAGCGCTCCACACGCTCGGCTTCGACACCGTGCACTACCCAATCGATCGTGCAACGTTGGACACGCTGACGCGCGGTGACGCTCGTTTCTCACTGCTCGATCACTACGACGGGATCACTGATATCACGATCGTCCCCTACTATAAGGATCTGGACCGCGCCTGGCCGGGAGCGAAGTTCGTATTAACAGTACGTGAAGAGGAGAGCTGGCTGCGTTCCTGCCGGGACCACTGGGCCAAGGGCCTCATGAATCACAACGGCGAGAGCGACGAGCACCGGCTTCGCGGGGAGATCCAACGGTTTATCCGCGTCGCGGTATACGGAAGCGAAGAGTTCGACGAAGACCGCTTCCGCCATGCATACCGGTGCCATGTCGACAGTGTCCTCCGTTACTTCGAAGGACGGGAGCGCGATCTGCTGATATTGAACATCGCCGCGGGTGACGGCTACGAGCGGCTTGCCCCCTTCCTAGGCGTGGCAGCTCCTGGACAGCCTTTCCCGCACAGGGGCAAGCGTCTCGCCAACGAACTCGAAGATCTATGAAGTGATTGAATTGACTGAGTAGCTTACGGGGTACGAAACTGGATAACAATCATAGTATGGCTATCGACCTGACCGAACATTTTTGCAACCAAGGTTACGTGATCGTCAATGGTGTCTTCGACGCCCATCACGATCTCAGGACTGTGGCTGAAGAATTCGAGCAGCGGTTAGACAGGTTGGCGCGTGATCTGCATGCTCGAGGCAAAATTTTTTCCTCTTACTCCGGCCTTTCCTTCAGCGCGCGACTGAAGGCTATATACCAGGAAACTGGAGACATCTATGCTCAGCACTTCGCTCTCTCGCTGCCGCTGGACGGCGTCTCCGAGAAGACCCCCTACTGGACGGGTCCGGCTATGTTTCGCATTCTGCGCCATGAACGGCTGCTGGACGTTATAGAATCGATTATCGGATCGGAGATCTACGCGACTCCGATACTGCACGTACGCCTGAAGCCACCAGAACGTTTAGGGCAGCGCGCCGATGGCGCCTCATCACCGTGGTTGAGGTGGACACCGCCGCACCAGGACAACTCTGGAATCCCTCCGGAGGCGGACGGGACTGAGATGATAACGGTCTGGTTTCCGATGCACGACGTCATGGTCGAGCATGGCTGCCTTTGTGTTTGGCCCGGCAGCCACCGATTGGGGCTTCTCCCGCACAAGGTTACACCGGACCGCTCCGAGATCTGCAGTGACATTCTGCGCCGGCTGGGTGATCCGATACCTGTACCAATGAAGCGCGGCAGTGTGCTTCTCATGCATCGATGCACCGTGCACGCCTCGCTACCCAACCGCAGCGAACGAATCCGTTGGAGTCTCGACATGCGTTACCAGCCAATAGACCAGCCACTGGTTCGTCCGTTTTTCCCTGGTTTCATTGCGCGTTCTCGAACATACCCAGAGTCCGAATTGCGTGATTCCGCCGAGTGGAGTCGTCGCTGGTTCGAAACGCGCCGCCGTCTTGCAATCACGGGGACACCGTGGGCTAGTCGCTGGGAGAATGCTGATAGGGATGGACAAAAGCTATAAGATCGTTGATTATCATAAGCTGCCGGTATAGCGTGAGGAGCCAGTGGCCGACCTCGGTGCCAATCCCCACTACAGTGAAAGCCGCGACGCCTTCTGGGATGGCGAACTGGCATACGCTCCTGACCTGATCCTCCACAACGGCAAGGTCGTCACCGTTGACAACGGCTTTCGCATCGCCGAAGCGGTCGCCGTCAAGCATGGTAGATTCGCAGCGGTCGGGTGCAATGGACCGGTCCTCGCGCTCGCGGGAGCGCGTACGAAACAAGTCGATCTACAGGGGAAAACCGTGATCCCCGGCTTGATCGATGCGCATTTTCGTCTGCTTGACCGTGCGACGGCGCAGTACTACGGCGCAGATCTCTCGTTGAAGGAAGACATCTCACAGATGCTTGATGCGGTTCACGAGGCTGCCGGACGCATTCCCGCCGGGGACGTCATCACCAGCAACGCTGGTTGGTACCCACATATGCTACGAGAGGGCAGACCACCGACCCGGGAAGAACTAGATCAGGTGGCTCCGGATCATCTCGTGATATTGCGCGGTGAGTTCCTCTACCTCAACTCCTTGGCCTTGCAGCGGTTTGGCATCAATCGTCACACCGAGCAACCTGAGTACGGCTGGATTGAGAAGGATCCTCAGACTGGGGAGCCGACCGGCGTTCTGATGGGTGACGCCGGGATGCTTACGCGGGGGACACACAGCCGGTTCAGCGATGCCCAAAAAAAGGACGCTTTGCGTTGGGCGCTGATGAAATGCGCGCAGGCGGGGATCACCAGTATCCGGGAGGGTGGTATTGCTGTCCCAGATCTGCGCTGCTATCAAGCGCTGCACCGAAACAGTGAACTCCCTATCCGGGTCTCGGCACAGCTGGCGCTGAGCATGGCTCCACCAACCGATGAGATCCTTGGCCACTTGCACCGCTGGCAGTTGGCTAATCCCTTGGGTGACGAATGGCTCCGTGTCGACCGTGTTGCGTATATCTTCGCTGATGATGAGTACAACAGGATGGGCATCAGCGCCCCAATCCAAAGTCAGCTGGTGCCTGAGGATCGAGTCAATCGCTACTTCCGCGACCGCTGTTGCAAAATTGATAAGATTGAACGCGTCGTGACTGGAATGGCCCGGCTAGGCCTCAGCGGCGGTATTCTCGCTGGTGGGGACCGCATAATTGGTGAAGTCCTCGCAATGCTGGAACGGGCTAATGCCATTGTTGACCTTACTAGCCGGCGCTGGATTCTATCCCAAGTGGTTTATCCACGAAAAGAGCACCACAGCCTCATGCGGGACCTAGGCGTCGTACTGACGCCAATGTGGCACCATTACTATTACTATCCTGCGCTCGTCACCTACCATGGAGAATCTTTTGCGCAGACAATGGATCCATTCCGCTCACTGCTTGAGGCTGATATCCAGGTCGGGCTGGGAAGCGATCTGTCAAAAATCCCGTTGAATTATTTTGTCGCCCTCTACTATCTTCATACCCGAAACACCTGGAAATGGGGACAAGTCAACAAGGAAGAGGCACTGCCCCGCGAGCTCGCGTTGCGCATGCTCACCATCAATAACGCGTACGTCACCTTCGAAGAACACGTAAAGGGCTCGATCGAGCCAGGAAAACTTGCCGATTTCCTAATTCTCTCCGACGATTTGTTGACAGTGCCGGCGGAGCAGATACCCGACATCCGTCCCCTCGTAACCATGGTGGGCGGCCGGGTAATCCACCAGGACACCAACTGGGACATGGGCGATTGATTGTCTGACAGAACTGAAGTGGACGGAGAGGCCTCAACGCGTCGGACCCGCACGGTCCCCTCGCGTCAAGTCCTGCGCGGCGCCGAACAGATCAACCAGCGACTGGGGCATGAGAACCTCGGATTCCTGTCGGAGGCACACGGCTTCATGCCGGTACGTCTACCGCTCACCTGTCTGCCGCCGGCGTTCGCACCGTGGGACCAGACGGCCCAGGCCCTCCCGGAGCTGTGCCGTGACCTCCGGCTCCGCCACTGCCTGAACGCCATGCCGGTTCTGAGCGCTGATCCCGACGTGCTTCCGGAGGAGGCGCTCCTGCGCGCCTCAGTTGTGATCAGCACGTTCGCCCACGCCTATCACTACATTGGCGCCGGCACGCCGGGAGGGCTGCCGGAGTGCATACACCGACCCTGGCAGCAGATCACGGAACGACTCAAGCGCTGCCAGCCGCACATGTCCATCATCGACATGTCCACCTACAACTGGCGGGTGATCGACTCGACCTGTCCAAACCCGCTAGTAGTGGAGAATCTGCACCCGTTGGTCCCGGTCTGGGGCAACCAGGAGGAGCGCTACTTCCTGGGCAGCACGGTCGAGATTCTCGCGCAGTCGACGCCGCTGGTAGGCGCGATTGTGCACGCCCAGGAAGCGGTCCAAGACGATGACGATGCCCGGCTCGAGCAGGAACTGGCGCGAATGATCGACTGCCTCGATCGCCTGACCCATCACAGCCTGCCGAAGATCGACCCAAGAACGGGCTCGTGCTTCTTCGTTCATCCGGTGGTATGGGGCAAGACCTTCGCGCCATTGTCCGTCCCGATCCGCGAGGGCGTGGTGGGTCCGGTTGGAGCGGCCATACCCTCTCTGCAGGCACTGGACGAGTTCTTCGAGCGGGGCCGATATGTAACCTCCGTGGGTGCGGAGACCATACGGGTTCGAGAGTGGTATCCCCCGCTGTGGCGAGAGTTCTGCGACGCTGTGCGCCAGCTGTCCGTGTTCTCATACCTCCAGCAGCGCAGCAGCCGGCTGCTGACCGGCCTGTTCCAGGACGCTTTGGCCGCCTACGCAGGGCGGACGGGCTTCCTCGGGCGGCACCGGTTGAAGGCCTATGGCTATACGGAGACCGCCTTCCGGACTGGACGGATGTCCACGTCAGCCTTCACGGGCTCATTCCGGCAACGGAGCTGGGAGGACGTCAATGATCAGCTCGAATGCGCACGCCAGGAGCGCTATCCGCCGCTGTGGAAGGAGCCACGCCATCTCGCACGTGTCCGCGGCGTCCGCCCGGTGAGCGGCAGAGGCGATGTCGTCGAGGTGACGCTGGAGATCGAGGAGAACGGTCAATCCTGCCGCCCGGGTGATCGGCTCGCCGTGCTGCCCGAGAACGACGAGGCTTTGGTGCGCCGCACCCTGGAAGCTTTGGGTGCCCGTGGCGACGAAGCGATCATGCTCGACGGCATCTGGCGAGCCGCCGTCGAATACCGCCAGGGCAGCGCAGCCGGCAAACGCCTTCCGCTACGCACGCTGCTGTCCTGGGGGCGGCTCCGCCCCCTGCGGCGGCCGGCGGCTGAAGCGCTGCGAGCACTGACTAATAACCAAACTCTCGCCCGCATTCTCGACGAAGGGGCAGAAGAGCGGTGGGAACTGTGCGACCTACTCGAACTGCTGTCCAGGGACGGCTTCGACGCGGCTCGTCTGTGGCGGGAACCATCCAGCGGCGCACCAGACCTGTGCAGCATCGTGCCCCCGGAGACTGCTCGCTTGTACTCCATCTCCTGGATGTCGATGGCCACTCCAGGACGCGGACCTACCGAACTAGGGCTTACGGTGGGACGCTTGTCCTACCAGACGAACCGGACCCCTGTGTCGCCTCGTGCGATCCGCCACGGGGTGGCATCCCACTTCATCACCATGCAGCGGCCGGGGACGGTGATCGTGCAGATCGTCCGTGCGCCCCACTTCCGGCTTCCGCTAGACGATGATCTCCCCCTTGTGATGTTTGCTGGCGGTACTGGGATCTCTCCGTTCTTGAGCTTCTTACAGGACCGGGCGCAACGGACTGGTCCTGGCAACAACCTGCTGTTCCTCAGCCTTCGAACGTGCATCGACTTCCCATACAGGGAGCGCCTTGAACAGCTCCTCGCGGCCACCGGGACGGAGGCGCGGGTGGTGTTCACGCGCGACGATGTGGAAGCGAGTTTCGTGCCCAGCAGTGGCACTGGCCGGTTCCTTTTCAGGCCTGCTCCACGGCGCTGCATCGGCGCAGAGATTCGTCGCCGCGAGACCACCCAACGCCTGTGGGAGCTCATCTGGCCACCGGCCGGCGGATCGGGAGCATACGTCTACGTCTGCGGGCGGGGAGGCTTCGCGCAGAGCGTGTGGGAGGCCCTGAGGTCTGCGCTTGCCAGCTGTCGAGAGAGCGTGTCATCGGATGGCGAGGATGTTGCCGGACAGATCTTGCAGCAACTGGTCGCCGAAGGCCGCTATTCGCAGGATGTCTTTACGTCTTCTGCCGTGGATGGGGATTTCGCGGGTCAATCGTTCTACCTGTCCGAGTTCGCATGGCACAACGATGATGAAAATGGCTATTGGCTCGTCATCGACGGTGGCATCTATGACGTCAGTGATTTCGCGCATATCCATCCGGGTGGTTGGGTGATTCTGCGCGGGTATGCTGGCACTGACGCGACGGCCGCCTATCGTCGAGTCGGCCATCACGGCTGTCCCGATATCGACGCGCTGCTGGCCACATACCGCATCGGGACCGTGCGCGCTCCTGCCTTCTTAAAGGCTTCGGATGCCGCCCCGTTCCCAGCCAACAATGCCATCGGAGGCGACGTCCTCTACCGGCGCTGGACTCACTGCCTCTTCCTGATTGTCGAGGTCGAAAACACGCTCTGGAACGAGCACACACTGCAAACGGTGGCCGTGACTTACGACGAGACTGGAACAATACCGCGGATCAGTCCAGCCAAGCTGTATCTGTTGATCCAGACGCACAGGCGGTTTTGTACCGAACTGCTTCCCGAGCTGATCAGCGACCATATCCAGGAATTGGTCAGGGTGACTGCTCAATGGTGTGGATACATGAACCTGCAGCCGTCGGTTTACAGGGATGCGGCGACGGCGATCACCGCGGCGGCGTGTGTGGCAGCGGAGCGACTCGTGGCCCGGCTCGACATCGGCGTGCGAGATTCCACGAAGCTTGATGCTGTCGTCCAAGAGGTCAGCGAGCAGTGCTCGTCACTGGAGCACAGGGACAAACGCCTGATACGCAAGCTCAAGACCGCAGTTATTGGGATGGCGCACACATTCGAGCGCTTCGGGTCGATAGTGAGTCCGCGGGATCGCTTGTGCTTTAGAGAGCGGATCACCGACCTGATGGCCATCACCACCCAGCCGCCTTGTCACATCACGGTCTCAAGGGAGCATCCGTCACATCCCGTTGGGACAGAGCAAAAAGGCGAATGACATGGACCTGCGCGCCTATGATATTGATCCGATCCGCGGATTTCTGCCTGCAGAGGATCCACTCGAGCTGCTACCTCCTACTTTCCAACTGTGGGAGGAGATGAGCGGGCGACTGCCATCGCTGATGATGGCGGGAAGGGCCCGTGAACTCCTCGGGCAACTGGGCCCGATCGACCCGGCATCCTTGGAGGGCACACGCCAGCTTTGGCGTGCGTACCTGCTTCTATCGATGATGGCCAATGCCTACATCATGGATGGACCGGCACAGGCCAGCGTCCTGCCTAGGTGCTTGGCGAAACCATTGTGGTACGTCGCGCGGGCGCTTGACATGCCTCCGGTGTTTACGTACGCCGCGATCGTTTTGCACAACTGGTCCCGCATCGACCGATCAGGGCCGGTGGACCTCGGAAACCTTGTCACCCTGCGCTCATTTCTTGGAGGCGTGGACGAGCAGTGGTTCTTGCTCTCTATGGCGGCGATCGAGGCTCGAGGCGGGCCTGCCCTTCAGGCCATTGTCAACGCGCAGAACGCGGTGGCGGCCGACGACTCAGGAGGTGTCAGCGGCGCCCTCTCCCGGATCGCCGACGCTCAGCACGGCATGCTCGCGGCTCTCGACCGACTGCCTGAGAAATGCGACCCTTACATCTTCTTCCATCGACTGCGTCCTGTTCTGGATGCCTGGCGGGAGCCAGGTGTCGTGTACGAGGGTGTCAGTTCCGAGCCGCAGATGTGGATTGCCGCCAGCGGCGCTCAGAGCGCTCTCACGCAAGCGCTGGACTTCGCGCTGGGTGTTGACCATGCGCCCCAAGCTGGGTGTCTCCTCGCGCAACTGCGCGCGTATATGCCGAAGGGACACAACCGTTTCCTCGACGCCATCGCAGCCGGCCCGTCGCTGCGCGCCTACATTCTGCGCGGAGGCCACGGTACGGATTTGGTGGAGCAGTACAACGATAACATCAATTTGTTGAACACCTTCCGAAGAAAGCACATGGAAATTGCGGTGCGTTACGTCGCGAAACAGGCCACAGACAACGCCAAGGTCTACGGAACGACCGGCAGCAACTTCATTCAGTTGTTGAACCAAGCGCGCAAGGAGACCTCCGCGCTCTTCATCTCCGCCATGTGAGGCTGTTCACCAGGGGCTGTGACGATGAGGACTGATGTGCTGATCATGGGATCGGGCTCCGTCGCCGAGACGACCTGCCGAGCACTGGCGTTGCTATCGCCACAGCCATTTCGCGTCGCCATCCTCGGCAGGTCGAGGCCATGGGTGGAGGATCTCGCGGCTCTTGCAAACGCCATGGCAGCTCTTCTTGGAAACCACACTCGTTTCGTCGGGGACACCATCGATTGGGAAAGCGTAGATGACCTTCCAAATAAGCTTGCCGCATACCAACCTCGTGTGATCTTTCATACCGCCTCACTGCAGTCCCCTTGGGATTTCCTGGGAGCCGTGCGGGAGACGCGCTGGAAGCAGCTGGTGTGGTCCGCGGGGAACGCCATCATCCTGCCGCTACAGACAATCCTCGCCAAACGCGTGGCAACCGTCATCCAGCAGCTGGATCCGTCTCCTCTTCTGGTCAATGCCTGCTTCCCGGATTGGGTCAATCCGATCTTGAGCCACCTGGGCCTTCCCATCTCCTGCGGCTCGGGGAACGTGGCGATGTTCGCCGGCTTTGTGAAGGCGCGGTACCCCGAACCTGAGCACCGCGTGCAGGTGGTCGGCCATCTCTACCACTATTTCAAGATCATGGGCACCACACACTCCAACCTCGAGGGACCGCGGGTCTGGGTCGACGGGGAGGAGATTCACGACGTCGAGGTGGCGCTAGCCGACTGCTTCGCCAAGCTGCGTTCAGTGAACTCTCGGGGCAAGATCATCAACGAACTGGTGGGAACATCAAGCGCGCAGGTGCTCGCTGGTCTGCTCGGTCAAGCACCGGTTCGGACGCACGCACCCGGCCCGAAAGGCCTGCCTGGCGGCTATCCAGTGCTCATCCGCAATGGACAGGTCGAGTTAGACCTTCCCTCCGACTGCTCGGAAGAGGACGCGGTGGCCTTGAACCGCCAGGGCGCCTACGACATGGGTGCAGCAGTCATCGACGAGCACGGATTCACCGAGTTCAGCGTCACCGCGCAGGAAACCATGAGCGCATACGCACCCTCGTTGGCCCGCGGTTTTCACATCGACGACTTGGAGCAGGTCTGCATCGAGCTGAGCCAGTTGCGGGCCAAGCTCGAGGAATAATCAACAGGAAACTTGCATCAGCCGGCAGATCGCCACACGGTAGCGCCGGTGGAGTGCTTACTGGCAAGCCGGAGTTTGGTGCAGACAGCACCCCAGAGCCGCGCCTTGGCCTACATTGAACACAGGATGGCTGTCGGGCCGACCCCCAACCACGATGCTGCCGTTGTAACGTCCCCCGGCGACGAATACCCCCCAGTTAAGCACGACCTCTTCGAGCTGGATTCCGGCGGATGTGGCCCAGGCCAGGCGCTCGGTGCGAGGCCGTATACGCTCTTGGAGCACATGAGTGACCTCGCCATTTACCGCACCCTCTAGCGCCGCTCGCCAAGCTTGTGGAGTGCTGGCGCATCCTAGCATCACGCCCTGTCCACCACGGCCGAGTATCGGCTTGAGGACGAGTTTGCTCTGGGCCGCCCAGGCGAAAGCGGGAAGGTTGACCTCCTGCCCGCGCCACTGCGTCTGGCCCAGCCGAACCAGGCGAGTCCAGGGAATATAGCGGTCGATCAGCGCTTGCTCCTGCGTGCTGAACCGTCCCTCGTTGGAGGGATCGGACAGCAGGGCGAGCGTTCCTTTGTTCCCGATCAACTCGGCTGCGAATCCCATGACGAGCACGGCGGCGCCTGCCCGAACGGCATCAAAGATGACCGCAGTGCTCTGCGGGCTCTCCTCAAGGTCTTGGATCAAGAACATGCGGTAGACGATATCCACAGGGCGGTCGGCAACGACGAGAGTTCCTTGATACATACTCGCCTGGCCAACATGGCAGCAGAATGCATCGAAGCCGCGCTCGTTGAGCAAGACGCTCATGCGGCGTGAGAAGAAGAAAGGAAATGTGGTAGGCCAATCCATCACCGCCACGACTGGGCGTTTTCCCGCTCCCCAGGCTCTTGCCACCTTCCATAGACTTTTGGCCACACCATCGATGCTGTCGATAAAGCTAAGGCGGTACTCATTGATAAATTCTTGGAAGAAAGGGATTTTGAGTACCTCACGCACGAGCTGGGCGTTCTCCAGTCCCCCCAGTCTGCTATGAACGTTGAACTCAAGCAGCTTGAAGCTCTCCCCATCATGCATGAGATCGGCCCTTCCCAAAGGAACCTCTTGTTGAGGACATGTGGCAATAATGGCCTCGCGCATGGGCGAGCCGATGCCCATCGCCTGACACATGGCGGCTACATCGCCGTCGAACAGACGGCGCGGAATATCTATCATGAGATCTAGCAACTTCGGAAGATCATGACTCAATGCGTCACAGTCGCTGGTATCGAGGAGTGCGGGGCACAGGAATGTGCGTGTGGCTCCGGTAGCATCGAGCACGCCCGCGCTTGCAATCCCGTCGGCGAGGCGGGCCATTGACGCTCTCGCTCGCGGTTTATTACTGGCTACTTTGTTGACAAGCTGCTCCCGAAGAGTCAATGCCTCTCCTTGCGTGAATACATCGTTCGATCTACGCGATAACTGTCATCCCTAAAAGTTTTGAAGAAGTCGACGACAATTCCTCGCGTGTTGCGCCATCGATCACTACTCTCAACATCGGCGTTCCCTCCTCGCCAGCGTTCCACCGACAACGACTCTCGTCAAGGTCAACGTCGCATTCTCCGGCAGGTGGCCGAGCCGCAACTTTAAGTCACCCCTCGCTGATGGCGGGGTAGGATCCCAGAGATCGTCACGTATCTAGCTGGTCAAAGCAGAGCAACGATGAGCAGGGCCAGACTACTCTGTATAACCTTGACTGGCTGCCTTTGCGATCAAACCGTTGATTTCAGTTAGCTCGCAACATAGACCTAGACACGGCAAACCTTGGTAGGTCACCAGATGCTTCTAGGCTTCGCAGTATCGAGGAGCGATCGATCCCCGAAGCCTGGACGCTGTTATGCGCGGCGATATGTGACGCTAAGCCTATCGGTGGGCGATGCCAGCGGGGATTATAAACCCCGCTTGTCGTAGGGATGGAGGCCACAGCGCCCGCGCAGATGTGCCGTTGTGGGTGGTTTCTATGGTGGAGGCAGCAACAAAGGCCACGTCGTAGCCGCCTCGGTACGGCCGAAGCGCCCAAGTTGGCCTTGTCGAGAAGCCGACAGATCTATGGGCTTCCGCACAGCCACTACCGCACACCACACGCGCATGCTCGCCCCCTTTTAGCGCACCGTCACGAAATTACGGCGACGTTCGCGAACACCTGCATTCCACCTCGCGGGGCCGCGTGCTCGCTTGCGTGGCGCTGCCACGCGGCGCTGCGCCGCGCCGCCGCGACGCGGGCGCAGTCGCCCGCTCGGCGTCACCGTACTTCCGCTCCGGAGCACTTAGGCGCTAAAGCTGGCCTCATCGCCGCGCTCGCGAGCGAGCGCATCGATGAACCGGTCGAACCAGGCGTCGGGGCTCTCATTGCGAAGATCGAACCGGAACCGGCGGGTAAGCCGCTCAGCCTCCTCACCCGGTCGGAAGACCTCATCGAGGTTACAGTCCAACGCGGCGAGCACATACAACCGTTCGTCGTCATCGCTAAGGCCGTGGACGTGACTAGCCAGGACCCGCAGTCCGTCGGCGCTGCGCCGGTTGCGGTCGTCCTCAGGGTTCTCCTCGGCGTTCAGATCACGCCAGCGCGCCTGTTCATACAGATAATCAGCCAGCCGCTGGCGACTCGCTACGGTCGGGTTGTCCTGCATCGCTCCTCCAACCGCCAGGTCATACGTTGGCGATGAGCGTGACGCACGCTTAGGGTAGCGGGCTAGGCCGAGCCCGCGGCGGGTCGTGACGGCTGTGCTGCTGGCGAGCGTGAGCGTGAGGACTGTCAGGCCGGAAGCTGCCGCGAGGAGACGAGGGGTGCAAGAGCAATGGGAGCACCGGGTAGAGCTGTTCGGTATGCAGTGGCGTCGACAGGAGCGCCTGCCCGACGCTGAGGGGCTGCAACGTAAGCTCAACGAGTGGGGCGCCCAGGGCTGGGAACTCGTCGCGTTTGAGATGGTACGGGATGAGCATGTAGCCGAAGGGTCACAGGCGGCAGCGGATTCTTCTCCTACAGCTGCCTACCTGGCTATTCTCAAACGTCCCAAAACTCAGTAGCCGACACACTCCAGATACTGGCGATGACCCATCGGTAATCGGTGACGCGCCTAACACGCACTATGGGCGGCTCTTAGGCGATCGCTTGACGCGGGCGCGGGATATGCCATGTTGACCGTTGCCCCCGAATGGACAGACAGAAAGACTTCCAAACAACTACGGAATCCCTGGAGATTTAGGGCGCTGCTAATCACGCGTATCCGTGTCATCACTCACCGAATCCCCGACCCGACCTTGCGGTCCGCGGAGATCACACCCCCACCCATAGTCGGTAAGCTCGGCTAGAGACGCACCCGGCTCGATCGCCCACACTGGCTCGTCTCACTTGCCATGCGTCCTCAAGAAGCTGGCGCTGTTTATACACTCCTCTTGGCCGAGCGGGGCTGGGCTACGGTGGCTGCGCCTGTTTTTGACCGTGAGGGGCCGCTGAGCGGGGAACGGCTCCGGCCGTTGCGCCGCTTGGGGTTGCTCGGACGGTGGCGCTGCTCGGAGCGGCCAGCGTTGCGGCGCGACTGCTGGCCTCGTTTGTCCGACTGCGGCTCTGCCCGATGGCCGGTGTTGGGCTGGTCTAGGTTGGGCTGGTCTGGGCGGACGCCGCTTACGGCGCCGTTGGTGAGGCGGTCCAAGGCGACGCTCTCGACGGGTTGGCGTATGGCGAGCGCGCGTTGGAGGCTTTTGACTTCCCCGACTTTGTCAGGCGCGACAAGCGTCACGACTAGGCCATCAGCGCCAGCACGGCCGGTGCGTCCCGACCGGTGAACATAATCCTTGCCACTCGCGGGCGGGTCGAAATGCACCACGACGCCGACGTTGTCGACGTGGATGCCCCTCGCGGCGACGTCGGTCGCTACGAGGGCGTCCACCCGTCCCTTCGAAAAGTCCGCCAGCGCACGCTCGCGCTGGCTCTGCGAACGGTTGCCATGGATCACCGCAGCGCGCACACCCTGACGGCTCAGCTGCCTCGCCAAGCGGTCGGCCGCGTGCCTCGTGCGCGTGAACACGATAGCCGACGATACCGCCGAGACGATGTCACGAGTGATGCCGACCCGCTTGTCCGGCGCCGCGTGCCAGAAGAGATGATGGACGTCGCCTCGGTCCTCGGCCTGTAAAGCCAGCTCGTGACGGACGGGGTCGCGCTGGTAGCCGCGGACCAGCGCGTCGACGTCGCCGTCAAGCGTCGCGGAGAGCAGCATCGTCTGGCGGTCAGCAGCCGTCTGGTCAAGCAGCCGCTTGACCTCCGGCAAAAAGCCCATGTCCGCCATGCGGTCCGCTTCGTCTACCACGACGATGCGGACGGCATGCAGCTCTACGTCGCCGCGCCGCGCGAGGTCAGCGAGACGCCCCGGGCAAGCGATGGCGATGTCGACACCGCGGCGCAGTGTCCGCTGGTCACAGAGAATGCTCGTGCCGCCGTAGAAGGTCGCGACGGAGCGCCCGCGTAACTCGGCGAGCGGCCGCAGCTCCCCGGCGACCTGGGCGGCCAACTCACGGGTCGGAGCCAACACGAGGCCGCGCGGGCGGCGTGGCGCGCCCGCGAGGCCGTTGACAGCCAGCGGGATCGAGAAGGCGAGGGTCTTGCCGGAGCCAGTCGGCGCGCGACCGCACACGTCACGGCCGGCCATCGCATCAGCGATCATTGCCTTTTGGATAGGAGATGGCACAGCTATGCCGCGACGGGCGAGAGCATCAGTGATGTCCCTGGGCACCCCGAGCTCGATGAACGTAGACATAAACAGGTTCGCTTCTGCTTGCGCAATGACGCAGGCGGTTGTCGGCCGCGCACCAGTTGTGCGCGGGATACGAGACCATCGCGGTGACGCGGCGCGCGTCGGGCGACGTTGGTCATACAGGGCGAACACGCCCGAAGACCACCGAAGGAGTAACCCGCCAATCGGAGTCTGGCGCCTATCGGTTCGCTCGCGTGACCGCGAGCCTATGCGGCGCGCGTGCTCCGGATCGCTCAGTCTCGGCTGATCTGTATCGCGAGTTTAGCAGCCCGCGCCGATTCGGCCGCGCAGCCGCCCACCGGCTATCCGACGCCTCAGACGCGACCGGTGAGAATCCTGCCTCCTCCAACACAGCACCGCCGCTCCACGCCGCCGCCGCAGGCGTAAAGGAAGTTTGAGACCCGCCAAGCTCTGTCAGCGGCTCATGCTGCGACAGTCGACGCTGCGGCCAGATACCAGCCAAGCCATGGTTATTCCATCTGCGACGGTGATTATAGATATGGATAACACCGACTCTCATAAAACAATCGGGAGCGCGTATACAGTGATGTCGAGACATCCTAGGAAAGCGTGCTATCTCATTCTCACGAGTATTGCGCTCATGCCGGCTTGATCAGCATTTCGCCCACAACCGCCCACACCCCCCGCTTCTCAGGCTAACTACGGTTACAGATCTCTGTCGCTGCCAGCGCCGCGGACCCCTCGGCTCGTCTAACCGACCATAACTCCACGCGCAGAAACCAGATCCACGATCCGCGGCGCTATGCCGTCGGGGTACGGCCATCGCCTAACACGCTGGTTGGTGGATACGAGCAGCTCCTGTGGCGTGTCCTTGTCAAAGCGAGGCGCTGGCGTCGGGGTTGGAGGGGCTCCAGGCCGATCGACGAGCAAGGCGGGGTAGGCTCCTGCCTAGCCGATACCTGACGAACCGCCGCGCGCACGCCGGTCCCAGCGGGCTGATCCGCTGCTTGGTCAGCACGCCGATTGGGTTTCCGCGGACAGCGGTGTTACACGGTTCTCTGATAGCCGTTATGCATCCTGCCTCGCAGGGATACGGTCCAGAAGCTAAATGCACAGTGGGATTATGCGCCGCTCTCTGCTGGAATGATTAACTCCGCCACCCGCGCACACGTGCCTGATACCGGACGGGTCGCTACCGGACGGGGTCAGGGTCACACTTTGGGCGCCTGATAACGCACGGTATGGGCGTATTGCCGGTGGCGGCGGGGCGGGATCGTATCCGGGGGTGGCCCCAGTTGGCCTGATAGTCCGCCGACAAGCGTCGCAGCGCCCGTGCCAGCACCGCAGAGGCCAAGTTGGGCTTTCTGCCTGCGGGCAGGACGCACAACCGCTGGTTGTTGACTATG
>Ga0081538_10000192_pt1 | contig 67045 bp, 57 predicted proteins | sample TabmetS5T2R1_FD_71022 | JGI IMG/M metagenome (GOLD analysis project Ga0081538, IMG submission 71022) | Tabebuia heterophylla rhizosphere microbial communities from the University of Puerto Rico - S5T2R1 | ecosystem: Host-associated > Plants > Roots > Rhizosphere ... | reverse complement strand
GGCGGTCGGGGTGCTGGTTGGGCGCCCCCGGCTCGGCCTCGCCCAGGCCCCTCGCCGCCAGGCGGGCGGCGGCGACGCCGCCGGAGGCCACCAGCCAGCCCTTGACCGCGCCGGCGCGGCGCTCCGACAGGTCGCGGTTGTACTCGGGGGTGCCGACCGCGTCGGTGTGCCCCTCGATCCTGACCGGCGCCCTGGCGTAGTAGCGGACCACCTTGGCGATCTTCTCCAGCACCTGCCTGGCGTCGGGCCGCAGGTCCGCCTTGTCGAAGTCGAACAGCACCACCTCCGGCACGGTGATGACGATCCCCTGGGCGGTGCGCCTGGCGCCGAGCTCGCTGAGGATGCCCTGCACCTCGCGCAGCCTGGAGCCGCCGACGGCGGTCGACTCCAGCACCGACACCGGCAGCTCGGTGCTCCACAGCACGCTGACGGGCTTGGCCTTGGGCCGGGCGGGCTGCTGCGGCGCCGGCTGCCGCGCCTGGGTGCAGGCGGCCGCCGCCAGGCAGGCCGCCAGGACCAGGGCGAGCCTCATCCCCGCTGCACCGGGATGGCGTCGACCACGATCTTCGGCCGGGTGGAGTACTGGTTGTCGCCGCCGCCCTTCTCGTTGGTGACCAGCGTCAGCGACGTCGCCGTCGGGTCCAGCTGGCCGCCGAACACCAGCGACCCCCGCATCGTGGTCGACTTGCGCACCGTGATCTGGTCGTTCTGCGGTGGCGGCGACACCAGGTACCTGCCGCCGCGGTCGTCGATCAGCACCAGGTCGTCGAAGGCGTTCAGGTCCACGTCGGCGCTGCCGCCGTTGGTGACGACCACGCCGAGGCTGACGCTGTCCTCCGCCACCGCGATGCTGGTCAGCTTGAGCGTGACCCCGGCCGGATGGCGGGTGGAGAGGGTCAGCGGCTGCGCGCCCGCCGCCAGGGTGGTGACCGTCGGCTGGCCGGCGGTGACGGAGGTGGCCACCACCGTGGTGGTCGCCTGCGCCCGCGGGGTCCCGCCGCCGTCGTCGGACTGGCAGGCCGCCGCGGCCGCCACCACGGCGAGGCCCAGCAGCGGCAGGGGGATGCGCGTGCGCGGCGATGGCATCGGGGAGGGCCTCCGTGCGCTCGGCGACGATCGTCCGGCGTAGCATATCGGGCGTGGACGAACAGCCGCGCACGTCAGGATCGCTCCGGTCGCTCGTCGGCTCCCGCTTCACGGTCCCGGCCATGCGGACCACGGCGCGGCGACGCCTCGACGCGGTCCTGCTCGCGGTCGCCGCGCTGGTCGTCGGCGGCGTGGCGGCGCTCGGGGCGGTCCTCGGGGACGGCGAGCGGGTCACCGGCATGTGGGCCGGCGCCGAGGTCGCGCGCGACGGCAGCGCCCGCATCGTCGAGGCGGTCGACTACGACTTCGGCAGCCAGGCCAGACACGGCATCTTCCGCGACGTCCCGGGCCTGCGGCCCGACGCCCCGGTCCGCGTCTCCTCCGCCACCGCACCCGCCGACGTGGAGCTGAGCGGCTCATCGCAGCAGACGCGGATCCGCATCGGCGACCCGGACCGCACCGTCACCGGCCGCCACCGCTACGGCATCGAGTACCCCCTGGAGGGTGTCGCCCCCGACGGGCGGCTCGCCTGGGACGCGGTCGGCACCTCCTGGCCGGTCGAGGTCGCCGGCGTGGAGGTCCACGCGGTGGCGCCCTACGAGCTGCAGTCGCCCCGCTGCGTGCACGGCGCCGCCGGCTCCGACGAGCCCTGCGGGGTCACCCAGCCGGAGCCCGGCCACCTCGTCGCCCGGGTCGACGCCCTGGCGGCGGGCGAGGGCGTGACGCTGTTCGCCACCGCCGGCCGCCGGCTGCCGGCCGCCCCGAGCCTGCCGGCGCCGCCGCCGGGCGTGCCGGACGACCCGGGCTCCGGCGTGCTCCTCCCCGCGCTGCTGGCCGCCGCCCTGGCACTGGTGGGGGCGGCGCCGGTGTCCCGGCTGGTGCGGTTGGCCGGCCGCGAGCGGGTGGCGGCGGGCGGCGCCACCGACGCCGCCTGGGGCGGGCCCGACGGCGCGGTCCGCATCGACGCCGCCCGGCTGGCGTCGCTGGCCACCGTCGAGTTCGTCCCACCGGCCGCGCTGACGCCCGCGCAGGGCGGCGTGGTGCTCACCGAGACGGTCCGCGAGGAGCACAGGGTGGCGTGGCTGATCGGCGCCGCCATCGACGGCTACGTCGACCTGGAGAGCTACCCGCACGGCCTCACCCTGGTGCGCCTGCCCCGCCGCGACGGCGCCGACGCCTACACCCTCGACCTGCTGTTCGCCGGCCGCGAGCGGCTCCGGCTCGGCGGCTACGACGAGCGCTTCGCCGGCGCCTGGCGGGTGGTCGGCAACGAGCTGGCGGCCTGGCAGCGGGCGAGCGGCCTCTGGGACCCCGCCGGCGAGCGCCGGCGCACCCTGGTACGGGTGCTCGGCGGCGTGGTGGCGGTGGCCGGCCTGGCGGTGGCCGGCGGCGGCGCCGCCCTCGCCAACCGGTGGGGCTCCGGGTGGCTGGTGCTGGTGGCGCTCGGCGCGCTGCTGGCCGGCGGCGGCGCGGCCGCCGCGGTGCGGGCCTGGGAGCTGCGGGTGCGCACCGCGGCCGGCTCGGGGCTGTGGCTGCGGGTGGAGTCGTTCCGGCGCTTCCTGGCCGCCTCCGAGGCCCACCACGCCGACGAGGCGGCCAAGCGCGGGTTCCTCCGCGAGTACACCGCCTGGGCGGTGGCGGTCGGCGAGATCGACCGCTGGTCGCGGGCGGTGGCGGCGTCTGCCGCGGCCCGCGACCCGGCGGTGTCCCGCTACGCGGTCATCGGCCCGTCGCTGGCGACCGCCACGGCGGCGAGCAGCAGGGAGCCGTCGTCCTCCGGCAACGGCGGCGGCGGCGGTGGCGGGAGCGTCGGCGGCGGCGCCGGGGGCGGCGGCGGCGGGTCCTGGTAACCGCGCACCTCAGCGCCTATCTTGTCGCTATGGCGTCCCGCAAGGAGGTCCTCGAGGTCGCTGGCCGGGAGGTGACCATCACCAACCCGGACAAGGTGTTCTTCCCGCGGACCGGGCACACCAAGCGCGACCTCGTCCGCTACTACCTGGCCGTGGCCGACGGCGCCCTCCGCGGGGTGGCGGGCCGGCCGATGGCCCTGAAGCGGTTCGTCAACGGCGCCGAGGGCGAGGCCTTCTTCCAGAAGCGCGCGCCGGAGTCGCGGCCCGAGTGGATCGAGACGGTGGAGCTCAGCTTCCCCTCGGGCAGGACCGCGCGCGAGGTCGTGGTGCGCGACGCCGCCCAGCTCGCCTGGGTGGTCAACCTCGGCTGCATCGACCTCAACCCCCACCCGGTGCGGGCCGAGGACCTCGACCATCCCGACGAGCTGCGGGTCGACCTCGACCCCGTGCGCGGGGTGCCGTGGCCGCAGGTCCTGGACGTCGCCCTGGTGACCAGGGAGGTGCTGGAGGACTTCGGGCTGGTGGGCTGGCCCAAGACCTCCGGCTCCCGCGGGTTCCACGTCTACGCCCGGATTGAGCGGCGCTGGGCCTTCGGCGAGGTCCGCCGGGCGGCGGTGGCGCTGGCCCGCGAGGTCGAGCGGCGCGCCCCGGACATCGCCAGCAGCAAGTGGTGGAAGGAGGAGCGCCACGGCGTCTTCCTCGACTACAACCAGAACGCCAAGGACCGCACGGTGGCGTCGGCGTACTCGGTGCGCCCCCTGCCCGACGCGCGGGTGTCCACGCCGCTGCGCTGGGAGGAGGTGCCCGACTGCGACCCGGCCGCGTTCACCGTCGACACCGTGCCCGGGCGGACCGCCCGCGTGGGCGACCCCGCCGAGGGGATCGACCAGGCCAGCGGCTCGCTCGGGCCCCTGCTGGAGCTGGCGGCCCAGCACGAGGCCGCCGGGTTCGCGGACGCGCCCTGGCCGCCCCACTTCGAGAAGGCGGCCGGCGAGCCGTCGAGGGCGCGGCCGTCGATCCGGCGCGGCGACGCCGGGGACGCCGGCCGGGAAGGGATCGTGCCGCCGCCGGCGCCCGGCAAGGCCAGCGGCCCGACGGGGCGGCGCCGCACCACCATGCCGCTGATCGAGGTCGCCAGGGCCGCGTCGGAGGCCGAGGCGATGGAGGGGCTGGAACGCTGGAAGGCGCGGCACCCCGAGGTCTGGCCGCTGCTGGCCCCGAGCGACGTGCTGGTGGACGGCATGCGGGGGCGCAGCAGCCTCTGGTACCGGGTGCGGCTGAACCTCCGCGCCGTCCCGGAGGCGCAGCGCCCGCCCCAGGAGGCGCTGGAGGTCGACTACGACCCCTGGACCTCCTGACCGGCGCGGTCGCCTGCGGCCAGCGCCGCGGCGAGGACCTCCAGCCCCTCGTCGGCCTCGGCCTCGGTGAGCACCAGCGGCGGCGCGATCCGCAGCACGTTGCCGTACAGGCCGCCCTTGCCGACCAGCAGGCCGCCCTGCCTGGCCGCCTCCTGCACCCGCGCCGCCGCGGCCGCGTCCGGGGTCTTGCCGCCCGGGGCGACCAGCTCGAGGGCGAGCATCAGGCCCTTGCCGCGGACGTCGCCGACCGCCGGGTGGCGGGCGGCCAGCGCCTCCAGCCCGGCGCGCAGCCGCGCGCCCACCGCGCGGGCGTTGGCCTGCAGGTCGCGATCGCGCAGGTAGTCGAGCACGGCGAGGGCGGCCCGGGCGGACAGCGGGTTGCCGCCGAAGGTCGAGATCGAGTTGGCCTCCACCGCGTCCATCAGGCCGGCGCGGGCGACCACGCCGCCGATCGAGAGGCCGTTGCCGAGGCCCTTGGCGAAGGTGATCGCGTCGGGCACCACGCCGTGGGCCTGGTAGCCCCAGAAGTGCTCGCCGGTGCGGCCCCAGCCGGTCTGCACCTCGTCGGAGACGAACAGGATGCCGTGGCGGTCGAGGACCTCCTTCATGGCGCCGAAGAGGCCGTCGGGCGGGGTGGCGAAGCCGCCGACGCCCTGGATCGGCTCGGCGACCATGCAGGCCACCGTGCCGGCGGTGGTGGTGTCGATCACGTCACGCAGGTCGTCCACGCAGGCGCGGACGTACTCGTCGTCGGGCAGGTGCCCGAAGGGGCTGCGGTAGGGGTAGCCGCCGTGGACGTAGCTGACGTTCACCGGCGTGAGGCTCGACGCCGACCAGCCGCGGTTGCCGGTGACGGCCATGGCCGCGAACGAGCGGCCGTGGTAGCTGTTGCGCAGCGCGAGCACCTGGTTGCTGCGCCGCGCGGTGGTCGCCAGCAGCAGCGCGGCCTCGTTGGCCTCGGTCCCCGAGGTGGTGAAGAAGACCTTGGCGTCGGGGATGCCGGACAGCGCCGCGACCCGCTCGGCGAGCTCGACCTGCTGGCGGATCAGGTACAGGGTCGAGGTGTGCACCATCCTGCCGGCCTGGTCGCGGACCGCCTCGACCACCTCCGGCAGGTTGTGGCCGACCATGGTGACCAGGATCCCGCCGAAGAAGTCCAGGTAGTTGTTGCCCTCGCCGTCGACCACCCGGCAGCCCTTGCCGTCGACCAGCTCGATCGGCTGCTGGTAGTAGAGGGCCAGCCACGAGGGCATGACCTTGCGGTGGCGATCGAGCAGCTCCTGGTGCGACATCGCTCCTCTGCCCCCTTCCGGTCCGACCGGCAAACTCTACAACGTCGCGAGAGTCCCGAGTTGGGAGGTCCCCTGCCGTGAGCGCCAGATCCCGGATCCTGCTCCGTGACGCCGCCGTCCTCGACGCCGGCGCCGGGACGCTGGTCGAGGGCCAGGCGGTGCTGGTCGACGGCGACCGGATCGCCGAGACGGGGCCCACCGGCTCGGTCCGCGCCGGCGACGCGCTGGTGCTGGACGCCGGCGGCAGGACCGTGATGCCGGGGCTGATCGACGCGCACGTGCACGTCAACGCGGCCACCGCCGACCTCGCCGCGCTGGAGGGGTGGTCGCCGGCCTACCTCGCCGCCCGGGCCGCGGGGATCCTGCGCGGCATGCTGGACCGCGGCTTCACCTGCGTCCGCGACGTCGCCGGCGCCGACTTCGGTCTCGCCGCCGCGGTCGAGGAGGGGCTGCTGGCCGGCCCCCAGCTGGTCTTCGGCGGCAAGGCGCTGTCGCAGACCGGCGGGCACGGCGACCCGCGCCCCGCCGGCCGGGTGGCGCTCGACCGGCACCCCTGCTGCCCCGGCCTGACGGTGGTCGCCGACGGCGTCACCGAGGTGCGCCGCGCCGCCCGCGAGCAGCTCCGCCGCGGCGCCCACCACGTCAAGGTGATGCTGTCGGGCGGCATCGCCTCGCCCACCGACCGGATCGACTCGGTGCAGTACTCGATGGAGGAGCTGCGGGCGGTGGTGGAGGAGGCGGAGGCGGCCAACCGCTACGTCACCGGGCACGCCTACACCGCCGCGGCGGTCAACCGCGGGCTGCGGGCCGGGGTGCGCTGCATCGAGCACGGCAACCTGATGGACGACAGCTCGGTGGCGCTGTTCCGCGAGACGGGGGCGTTCTACGTGCCGACGCTGGCGACCTACGCGGCCCTGGCCGAGGAGGGCAAGGCCCACGGCTTCCCCGCCGACCAGCACCGCAAGGTGTTCGAGGTGCTCGACGCCGGGCTGCGGGCGCTGGAGCTGGCCCACCGCGCCGGCCTGCCGGTCGTCTACGGCACCGACCTGCTCGGCGGGATGCACCACCGCCAGCTCACCGAGCTGACCCTGCGCGCCGAGGTGCAGCCCGCCGCCGACGTGCTGCGCTCGGCCACCACGGTGGCCGCGCGGCTGCTCGGCCTGGAGGGTGAGGTCGGGGTGGTGGCGCCGGGCGCGTCGGCCGACCTGCTGGTGGTCGACGGCAACCCGCTGGAGCGGCTGGCGCTGCTCACCGACCCCGGACGGCACCTGCGGCTGGTGATGAAGGCCGGCGCGATCCACCACCAGGCGCTGGGGTGAGCGCGCCGGCGCGGTGTCAGGGGTCGAACAGCGACGGCTGCTGCGGGTCGGGGTCGGGGGCGGCCTCCCAGCGGGCGCTCGCCAGGTCGACGGCGCCGCCGTAGGGCGCCATCGCCGTCCCCTCGGCGCGCAGGAGGGCGAGCTGCCGCTCCCGCAGGTGCGCCGGCGGGGTGCCGTCGGCGTGGAGCACCCGCCACCACGGCACCCCCTCGCCGTGCCGCGCCAGCACCTGCCCGACCTCCCGCGGGGTCGGCGCCGCCGCCAGCGCCGCCACGTCGCCGTAGCTGAGCACCCGGCCGGGCGGGATCCGGCCGACCACCGCCAGCACCCGCTGGTCCAGCTCGTCGGTGCCGCTCATCCGCCCTTGGCGGCCTGCTTGGCCGCCTGCTTGAAGGCCCGCACCTCGGCCAGGCTGTCGGCGTCGGTGACGTCGGCGGCCGAGCGGCGGGAGCCCTCCTCGCCGTACGGCCCGGCCGCCTCCCGCCACCCGGGCGGCTGCACCCCGAGCTGCTTGCCGAGCAGGGCGACGAAGATCCGAGCCTTCTGCTCGCCGAACCCTGGCAGGGCGCGGAGGCGCCGCAGCAGCTCCGCCCCGGACGAGGCCGTCCGCCACAGCGCCGCGGCGTCGCCGTCGTAGGCGTCGACGAGGTAACGGCAGAGCGCCTGGATGCGCCCGGCCATCACCGCCGGGTAGCGGTGCAGCGCCGGCGGGCCGACCATCACCGCGGTGAACGCCTCCGGCTCGTAGGCGGCGACCTCGCCGGCGTCCAGGGAGTCCCAGCCGAGCCGCTGCGCCAGCCGGTAGGGCGCGCGGAAGGCCCACTCCAGCGGCACCCGCTGGTCCAGCAGCATCCCGACCAGCAGCGCCAGCGGGTCGCGGGCGAGCAGCTGGTCGGCGTCGGGGTCCTGCGCCAGCCGCAGGGGGGGTGTCGCCACCGTCGTCCTCCCGTGGTGTCGTCCAGCGGCGGACCACCACGAGGCTACCGCACCCCGGTCCGCGGCTGAACCCGCCGGGCGCTAGGATGCGCTGATGGTGTCGGTCGTGCTGGTGACGTACGAGAGCGCCGGGGACCTGGCGTCGTGCCTGGCGACGCTGCCGGCCGCCGCCGGCCCGCACGAGCTCGAGGTGGTGGTGGTCGACAACGCCTCGCGCGACGGCAGCGCCGAGATCGCCCGCGGCCTCGGCGTCAAGGTGCTGGAGAACCCCGCCAACCTCGGCCTCAGCCGCGCGGTCGACCTCGGCGCCGCCGCCACCGTGGCGCCGTGGCTGCTGCTGCTCAACCCCGACACCCGGCTGGCGCCGGGCTCGCTGGCCCGGCTGCTGGAGACCGCCGCCGCCGACCCGGCCGTCGGCTGCGTCGGCCCGCACCTGCGCAACTCCGACGGCTCGGAGTACCCGACGGGCCGGCGCTTCCCGTCGATCCTGGTCGGCACCGCCCACGCGGCGCTGGGCACCGTCTGGCCGGGCAACCCCGCCACCCGCCACTACCACATGGCGGGGCTGGACCGCAGCCGGCCCGTCCAGGTCGACTGGGTCTCGGGGGCCTGCATGCTGCTGCGGCGCGAGGCCTACGAGGCCGCCGGCCGCTTCGACGCCGGCTACTTCATGTACTTCGAGGAGATGGACTTCTGCCTACGCCTGGCGCGGGCGGGGTGGCGGGTGGTCTTCGACCCCGGCGCCGAGGTGACCCACATCCTCGGGGGCTCGACCCGCAGCGCCCCCTACCGCAAGGTCTGGAACCACCACCGCAGCGCGCTGCGGTTCTACTGCCGCCGCTACGCCCGCGACCCGCGGCTGCTGCTGGCGCCGGTGGTGGCGCTGTTCCTGGCGCTCCGCGGGCTGGTGTCGCTGGCCCGCACGGCGATCTCCCTACGGCGCTCCCAGGGCTAGGCGGGGCTGGGGTCGCGCGGCAGCGGCACCGGGCGGTTCTCACCGATCCAGGTGTCGATCCGCTCCCACCAGTCGTACAGCCAGCGGACCTGCGCCTCCCGCTCGCTCGGCACCTCGGCGGCCGGCACCCGCCACCAGCGCGCCTTGACCACCTGCTCCATCGGCAGGGCCCGCCAGATGTCGCCGATGGTCATCAGCTGGTCCAGGCCGGTGTGGGCGACGAAGATCACGTCGGCGGTGGGCGCGGCGGCGATCGCCGCCAGCGCGCCGCCCGGCTTGGGCGGCAGCAGGTACTCCAGCTCCGTGGCCCGCGCCGCCTCCTCCAGCAGCCGGCGCTCCTCCAGCAGGCGGATCGCCCGCAGCCGCCGGCGGGGGGTGAAGTTGCCGCCCTCGGGGAAGATCACCAGCGCCCCGGTCGGCCCCAGGCCGCCCGCCAGCCGCTCGATCTCCCTGATGACGATGGTGTCGGCGCCGCGGGTGGCCCTGACGAAGGCGTTGGGCAGGCGGTTGCCGAGCACGTCGACGCCGGGGTCGAACTGCAGGGTCGCCTTCATCACGATCCGCGGCCGCCGCCGGTAGCGCCGCAGCAGGTCGTGGACGAGCAGGAAGGAGTCGCCGGGGCCGGCGTGGCGGCTCAGCACGATCACCGGGCGGGTCAGCCGCGCCCGCAGCTCGGCCTGGGTCAGCTCCGGCTCCTGGATGTCGATCCGCAGGCGGAAGGCCTGGCTGGCGACGTCGTAGAGGGTCGACAGGAACCAGCGCATGATCCCGTAGTGGCGGTCCTGGTACGCCTCGGTGCGGAGCCGGCCGCCGAAGCCGCTGGCGATCCAGAGCGCGAGCAGGGCGACCAGCGCGACCGACTCCAGCGCCACCCACACCAGCCCGAACCACAGCAGCCGCGCCGCCCGCCGGCGGCCGGGCAGCAGCGGCGACGCGATCGCCGCCACGACCGCCAGCAGCGGCAGCACCAGCAGCAACGCCAGCATGACCAGCAGCAGCAGCGGGGCCATCACCAGGCGGCGGACGATCCGCGGCGGCAGCACGGCGCTCACCCCTCGCGGCGGCGGGTCGGGGCCCGCCGGCGCGTCGGGCCCCGCCGCCGGGCCGCCTCCGGGGTCGGGACCACCTCGGGGGTCGGGTCCGCAACGGGGGTCGGGGCCCGCCGGGGGCCGGTCAGCCCGGCCTCGGCCAGGTAGGCGGCGGACGCCTCGTAGGCCCGCTCGATGTGCTCCTCGACCCGGGAGGCGTCGCGGTAGCGCAGCTGCGACAGGTCGGCGCGCCCGTCGACCTCGGCGCCGGCCGGCAGCACGTGGACGCTGACCCCGCGCGGCAGCGCGGCCATGTCCTCGGCGAAGCGGTACCGGCGGGCGATCTCGAACGCCACCAGGCCCACCTCCCAGGGGCGCGTCGGCGGCTCCAGGGGCCGCTCGATGCGGCCGACGTGGAGCACGTACACGGTCCCAGCGCCGAGCTGGACGGCGCGGCCGACCGGGATGCTGTGGACCAGGCCGCCGTCGAAGAAGTGCTCGTCCCCCACCCGGACCGGGGGCAGCAGGCCGGGCACGGCGGCGGAGGCCAGCACCGCCGGGACGATCGGGCCGCTGGTGAACCAGTGGGCCGCGGCCCGCTCGATGCTGGCGGCGACGCACTGGAACGGCACCGCCAGGTCCTCGATGCGGGAGACCGGCAGCTCCTCCAGCAGCCGCCGCAGCGGCTCGTTCGGATGCAGGTGGGTGCCGGAGCGGGCCAGCGTCCTGACCCGCCCGAACAGCGAGCCGCGGAAGGCGTCCCCGGCGGCGCCCTCGCGCCACACCCGGTCCAGCCGCGGCACCGCCGCCGCCGGGTCCGGGTCGGCGGCGACGAACACCCCGTTGAGCGCCCCGACCGAGGTCCCCAGGATCAGGTCCGGCCGGATCCCGGCCTCGGCCAGCGCCTGGAGCATGCCGACCTCGTGCGCGCCCAGCACCCCACCGCCACCGAGCACGAAGGCGACCTCGTGCCGCTGCCGGTCCGCCATCAGCCCTCCCCAGGGTCGCCGGACGGGATCCTCGCGGCGCTCCCGGCCGGTCCCCTGCCATCATATGCTCCAAGGTGCGTGTTCCCGTTGCGCCAGAGGCGGTGTGCTGTGCGTCGGTACCTGGTGGTGGCCAACCAGACCCTTGGCGGTGAGGAGCTGATCGTCGCGATCCAGGAGCGGATGGCCGCCGGGCCCTGCCACTTCCACCTGCTCGTTCCCGCCACCCCGGCCGACCAGCTCGACGCCGACTACCTGGCCGCCAGGTCCGAGACCCCCGCGGCCACCGACCCCGGCACCGAGGAGCTGGACCGTAGGACCGCCCGCCAGCTCCTCGAGGACGAGCTGGAGGAGGCCAACCACGCCGAGACCGGCGAGGACCTCGGCCGGCGGCTCGCCCGCCAGCGCCTCAGCCAGGAGGTCAACCGGCTGCGGGACGTCGGCGCCAGCGTCAGCGCCGAGGTCGGCGTCGCCGACCCGGTCGACGCCGTCCGCGTGGTCCTGCACCGCTGGGAGTTCGACGAGGTCATCCTGTCCACCCTGCCCGGCCGCCGCTCCCGCTGGCTGGCCGCCGACCTGCCCACGCGCATCCGCCGCAGCTTCAAGCTGCCGGTGACCCAGGTCACCGGCGCCGGCCTGGCGCAGCGCTGAGCCCGAGAGGAAGGAGCCAGATGGCGTCCAGGACGGTCACCGAGGGACCAGGCCGCGCGCGGGTGGCGCAGCGCTCCCTGCGCCGCGACACCTGGTGGCTGCCGCCGCTGGTCACGGTGGTCGTGCTGGCCGGCTTCGTCGTCTACGGCACCTGGGTCGCCTTCGTCAACCGGGACTACTTCGCCGACCCCTACCTGTCGCCGTTCTACTCCCCCTGCCTGACCACCAGCTGCGAGGAGCCGACCTGGGCGATCGTGGGCGACTGGTGGGCGCTGTCGCCGGCGCTGCTGGTGCTGCCGTTCCCGCTCGGCTTCCGGCTCACCTGCTACTACTACCGCAAGGCGTACTACCGCGCGTTCTGGTGGTCGCCGCCCGCCTGCGCCGTGCCCGACGCCCGCGCCCGCTACAGCGGCGAGACCCGCTTCCCGCTGATCCTCCAGAACGTCCACCGCTACTTCTTCTACCTGGCGCTGCCGTTCCCGATCATCCTGACCTGGGACGCGCTGCGGGCGTTCAGCTTCCCGGACGGCTTCGGCCTCGGCCTCGGCACCCTGGTGCTGCTGGTCAACGCCGCCTTCCTGTGGCTGTACACGCTCTCCTGCCACTCCTGCCGGCACCTCTGCGGCGGCGGCCTCGACACCTTCTCCAAGGCGCCGCTGCGGTTCTGGCTGTGGCGCAAGGTGTCGGCCCTCAACGCCCGCCACACGCTGCTGGCCTGGACCAGCCTGTTCACCGTGGCCCTGGCCGACCTGTACGTGCGGCTGGTCGCCAGCGGCGCGATCACCGACCCGAGGTTCTTCTGAGCATGGCAGAGCACGAGACCCACGAGTTCGACGTCGTCGTCATCGGCGCCGGCGGTGCCGGCCTGCGGGCCGCGATCGAGGCCACCGGCCTGGGCGCCCGCACCGCGCTGGTCTGCAAGTCGCTGCTGGGCAAGGCGCACACCGTCATGGCCGAGGGCGGCATCGCGGCCGCCATGGGCAACGTCTACCCCGAGGACAACTGGCAGGTCCACTTCCGCGACACGATGCGCGGCGGCAAGATGCTGAACTCCTGGCGGATGGCGCAGCTGCACGCCCAGGAGGCCCCCGACCGGGTCTACGAGCTGGAGGAGTGGGGCGCGCTGTTCGACCGCACCGCCGACGGCCGCATCCTGCAGCGCGACTTCGGCGGCCACCGCTTCGCCCGCCTGGCGCACGTCGGCGACCGCACCGGCCTGGAGATGATCCGCACGCTGCAGCACCGGGCGGTCGCCACCGGCGTCGAGGTGTTCATGGAGTGCACGGTGATGCGCCTGCTCACCGACGGCGGGCGGATCGCGGGCGCGGTCGCCTACTGGCGCGAGTCCGGCCGGCTGCTGGTCTTGCGCGCCAAGGCGGTGGTGCTGGCCACCGGCGGGATCGGCAAGGCCTGGCAGGTCACCTCCAACTCCTGGGAGTACACCGGCGACGGCCACGCGCTCGCCCTGTGGGCCGGCGCCGACCTGGTCGACATGGAGTTCGTGCAGTTCCACCCCACCGGCATGGTCTGGCCGCCGTCGGTGCGCGGCATCCTGGTGACCGAGGGGGTGCGGGGCGACGGCGGGGTGCTGCGCAACGCCGAGGGCCGGCGGTTCATGTTCGACTACATCCCGGAGGTGTTCCGGTCCGAGACCGCCGAGACCGAGGAGGAGGCGGACCGCTGGTACGACGACCGCAAGAGCAACCGGCGCACCCCCGACCTGCTCCCCCGCGACGAGGTCGCCAGGGCCATCAACACCGAGGTCAAGGAGGGCCGCGGCAGCCCGCACGGCGGGGTCTTCCTCGACATCGCCGGCCGCAAGCCGGCCGAGTACGTCAAGCGGCGGCTGCCGTCCATGTACCACCAGTTCAAGGAGCTGGCCGACGTCGACATCACCAGGGAGCCGATGGAGGTCGGCCCGACCTGCCACTACGTGATGGGCGGGATTCGGGTCGACCCCGACACCCAGGCCGCCACCGTGCCGGGACTGTACGCCGCCGGCGAGGCGGCCGGCGGCATGCACGGCGCCAACCGGCTGGGCGGCAACTCCCTGTCGGACCTGCTGGTCTTCGGCCTGCGGGCCGGCCGCTTCGCCGCCGAGCACGCCGGCGCCCTGCGGGAACTGCCGGCGGTCGACCCCGACCAGGTCGAGGCCGCCGAGCGGGAGGCGCTGGCCCCGTTCGAGCGGGACGAGGGCGAGAACCCCTACAGCGTCCAGCAGGAGCTCCAGGACTGCATGCAGGAGCTGGTCGGGATCATCCGCACCGAGGGCGAGCTGAAGAGCGCGCTGGAGCGGATCGCGGTGCTCAGGCAGCGGGCCGCCAGGGTCTCGGTCGGCGGGCACCGGCAGTACAACCCCGGCTGGCACCTGGCGCTGGACCTGGGCCCGCTGCTGACGGTCTCCGAGTGCGTGACCCTCGCGGCGCTGGAGCGGCGCGAGAGCCGCGGCGGCCACACCCGCGACGACTACCCCAAGCCCGACCCGGAGCTCGGCAAGGTCAAGGTGGTGGTGCGGGCGCGGGACGGCGAGCCGACCGTGGTCAGGGAGCCGCTGGACGAGATGCCCGACGACCTCAAGCGCCTGTTCGAGGAGCAGTGATGGCCAGCTACGACGTCACCCTGCGGCTGTGGCGCGGCGACGCCGGCGGCGGCGAGCTGCGCGACTACACCGTGCCGGTCGAGGACGGCGAGGTGGTCCTGGACGCCGTCCACCACGTGCAGGCGACCCAGGCGGGCGACCTGGCGGTCCGCTGGAACTGCAAGGCCGGCAAGTGCGGCTCCTGCAGCGCCGAGGTGAACGGCAAGCCGCGGCTGCTGTGCATGACGCGCCTGAACGTGTTCGAGCGCGGCGAGCCGATCACGGTCACGCCGCTGCGCACCTTCCCGGTGGTGCGCGACCTGGTCACCGACGTGTCGTTCAACTACGAGATGGCCAGGCGGGTGCCGGCCTTCGCGCCCCGGGCCCGCGAGGCCGACGGCACCTACCGCATGCAACAGCAGGACATCGACCGGGTGCAGGAGTTCCACAAGTGCATCGAGTGCTTCCTGTGCCAGGACGTCTGCCACGTGATCCGCGACCACGAGGACAACAAGCGGTCCTTCGCCGGGCCGCGCATGTTCATCCGCTACGCCGAGCTGGAGATGCACCCCCTCGACACCAACGACCGGCGCGAGCTGCTCGGCGGCCAGATGGGGCTGGGGCTGTGCAACATCACCAAGTGCTGCACCGAGGTCTGCCCCGAGGACATCGGCATCACCGACAACGCCATCATCCCCCTGAAGGAACGGGTGGCCGACGCCCGCTACGACCCGATCGCCTGGCTCGCCGGCAAGCTCCGCCGCCGCGCGACGCCGTAGCCGAGTGGTCGCCTGAACGCTCATAGTGGCGTCTTGGGCGAATTTGCCCTCACGCGCTGGTCGTGGATAACGTTCGCGTCCGTCGCACCTACCTGACGCCGCGTCACCCCAGTCCCCGGAGGCGCAGCAAGAGGGGTTGTCGGGCACGTGAAGCACAGGCTGCCGCTCGTCCTGACGGCCATCCTGGCCGTGACCCTGTCCGGCGTCGGCCCGGCCCTCGGCCAGAGCGCCGACCCCACCCTCGCCCGGCGGCCCCCCGACGACGTGACCGACCCTCCGCCGCTGTTCACCTTCGACCAGTACCCGCCGTCGGTGGACGACAACGTGGTCCTGCATTGGGACGAGGAGCTGCTGCAGGCGGTCCGGGCACTGCCACCGGGGCCGACCGTGACCGCCCGGGCCATCAGCGTCGTCCACACCGCCATCTTCGACGCCTGGGCCGCCTACGACGCCAAGGCCAGGGGCACCCGCCTGGGCGGCTCGCTCCGGCGCCCGGCCGCGGAGCAGACCGTGGCGAACAAGAACAAGGCGATCAGCTTCGCGGCCTACACGGCACTGGTCGACCTGTTCCCGGCCCGGAAGTTCGACTTCGACGAGCAGATGGCCGCCCTGTTCGGTCCTGGCTGGGCCGCGGATGCCTCGACTCCGGCGATGACCGGCATGACGGCCGCCCAGGCGGTGATCGACTACCGCCACGCCGACGGCTCCAACCAGCTCAACGGCTACGCCGACCCCTGCCAGCCGGCCTGCTACCAGCCGGTCAACACCGGCGACACGGTGGTCGACCCGTGGCGCTGGCAGCCGTTGCGGGTGCCGCTGGGCGTCGGCCCCGAGCAGCTGGCGACCACCCCGCACTGGTCCAAGGTGAAGGGGTTCGCGCTGAGCTCCCCGTGGCAGTTCCCGCCCCCCGGCCCCGACCGGAAGGGGAACGCGTTCGACCCCAGGCACGTCGACAACCTGCTGGCGGTCACGTCCAACCTGAGCGACCGGCAGAAGGTCACCGCCGAGTACTGGGCCGACGGCCCGAGGTCGGAGTTCCCGCCCGGCCACTGGGCGCTGATCGCCCAGGTCCTGTCGCGCAAGCGGGGCCACAGCCTGGACTACGACGCCAAGATGTTCTTCGCCCTCGGCAACGCGCTCATGGACGCCAGCATCGCCGCCTGGGCGGCCAAGTTCCGCTGGGACTTCGTCCGGCCGATCACCGCCATCCGGGAGCGCTACAGGGGCAAGACGGTCACCTCCTGGCTGGGGCCCTACCAGGGCTACGGGCCGGTCCCCGGCGAGCGGTGGATCCCCTACCAGTCGCCCAACGTGGTCACCCCGCCGTTCCCCGAGTACGTGTCGGGCCACAGCACCTTCAGCTCGGCCGCCGCGGCCATCCTGGCCAGGTTCACCGGCAGCGACGCCTTCGGGGCCGGCGTGACCGTCACGGCGGGCAGCTCGCTGTTCGAGCCGCGCACCGACACCGAGGCCGGCACCCCCGCCAGTGACGTCCTGCTGACCTGGCCGACCCTGACCGCTGCGGCCAAGGACGCCGGGCTGTCCCGCCGGCTGGGCGGCATCCACTTCCAGGACGGCGACGAGCACGGCTACAACCTGGGCCAGAAGGCCGGCGGCAACGTCCTCGCCAGGACGATGGCCTACGTCAACGGGACGTCCCCGGGGACGCCCTCTCGGTAGGAGGACATTCCGGCCGGCTGTCGCAGCGCGTCCAACCGCCGCGGCTGGTCGGGGGCCAGGAAGTCGGCGGGCGGCTCGTGCAGCCGCGCGAACAGCTCGGCCTTGGTGCTGGCGTCGCACGCCCACGCCCGCGCCAGGGTCCGCATCCGCGGGGGGTCTCCTGGTCGAGGCGAACAGCGCGCGCAGGTCACCCGGGGTGAGGCCGAACTCCTGCAGGACGCCGAAGAAGCGGTTGCGCCTGGCCCGTCCTCAAGCATCGTGCGACCATCGGCGGTCATGAGCGGCACCGCCATCCTCGTGGAGGGCCTGGCCAAACGCTTCGGCGACGTGGTCGCGCTGGACGGCATCGACTTCCAGGTGCCGGCGGGCAGCGTGTTCGGCCTGCTCGGCCCCAACGGCGCCGGCAAGACCACCGCCATCCGCATCCTTACCACCATCCTGAGGCCCGACGGTGGGCGCGCCGAGGTCCTCGGCCTGGACGTCGTCAGCCAGGCCGACGAGGTCCGCTACCGGATCGGGCTCGCCGGCCAGTACGCGGCGGTGGACCCGAACCTGACCGGCCGGGAGAACCTACGGCTGACCGGCCGGCTGGCACAGCTCCCGGCCGCCGACGCGCAGGCGCGGGCCGCCGAGCTGCTGGGCCGCTTCGGGCTGACCGACGCCGCCGACCGGCCCGCGCGGACCTACTCCGGCGGGATGCGCCGCCGCCTGGACGTCGCCGCCGCGCTGGTGCAGCGCCCGCAGGTGGTGTTCCTGGACGAGCCGACCACCGGGCTGGACATCTACAGCCGCAACGCGCTGTGGGAGATGATCCGCGAGCTGGTCGCCTACGGCACCACCGTGCTGCTGACCACCCAGTACCTGGAGGAGGCCGACCGGCTGGCGCAGCGCATCGCGGTCGTGGACGGCGGGAGGGTGATCGCCAACGACACGCCGGCGGCGCTCAAGGCGCAGCTCGGCAGCACCGTGATCGAGCTGGGGATGGGCGGGGCGGCCTGCGCCCTGCAGGCCGGCGACCTGCTCGCCGAGCGCCTACGCGCGCGGCCCGAGCGGGACGGCCCAACCGTCCGGCTGACCTCCGGCGACGGCTCGCGCCTGCTGATCGACGTGCTGCGCCTGCTCGACGACCACCAGCTCGCGCCAGTGACCCTGGCCGTCCGCGAGCCCAGCATGGACGACGTGTTCCTGGCCATCACCGGCCACCGCGCCGAGGGCGAGGCCGCCGCCGACAGCCAGGCCGCGGGCGAGGGCGAGGCCGCCGCCGACGGCCAGGCCGCCGCCGGCAGGGGCCCTGGCCGCCGAGGTGGCCGGTGAGCACCGCCGCCGGGGTCCGCCGCGTGCCGCGCGGCCCGCTGCGGCCCCTCCGCGACGCCCTGGCGGTCGCCGGGCGCAACCTGATCGCCTACCGCCGCGTGCCGCAGCTGCTGGTCTTCTCCACCATCCAGCCGGTCATCTTCGTGCTGCTGTTCCGCTACGTGTTTGGCGGCGCGGTGCAGACGCCCCCGGGCGTCCCCTACGTCGACTACCTGATCCCGGGGATCTTCGTCCAGACGACCGTGTTCGGCGCCATCGGCGCCGCGGTCGGCCTGGCGACCGACCTCAAGAGCGGGCTGCTGGAGCGGTTCCGTTCGCTCCCCATGGCGCGCTCGGCCGTCCTGGCCGGTCGTACCACGGCCGACCTCGCCCGCAACGTCTTCGTCGCCTCGCTGATGGCCGTGGTGGGCTTCGCGGTGGGCTTCCGCGTCCACACCAACGCGCTGGCGTTCCTGGCCGGCATGCTGCTGGTGCTGCTGTTCGGCTACGTGCTGTCGTGGGTCTTCGCCACCGTCGGGCTGGCGGTCGGGGACCCGGAGACGGCGCAGGCCGCGGCGTTCCCGGTGATGGCGCCGCTGGTGTTCGCCTCCTCCGCGTTCGTCCCGGTCAGCACCATGCCCGGGTGGCTGCAGCCGTTCGCCGAGCACCAGCCCGTGTCGGTGACCGCCTCGGCGGTCAGGGCGCTGATGATCGGCGGGCCCACCACCTCCTACCTGCTGCAGTCGCTGGCGTGGTGCGCGGCGATCCTGCTGGTGTTCGTGCCGGTCGCCGTGCGCCGCTACCGCCGCACCGTGTAGCCGGAGGGCTCATGACCGGGCGCCGCGCCGGCCTCCCATGGCGGGCCCTCGCCGCGCTGCGCGACCTGCCGGCCAGGATCCAGCCGGCTGGCGTTCGGGCAGGTCCCGCCTGTGCAGGGTGGGCGGAGCCGGGCACGGCCGCCGAAGGCCGGGTAACGCCCGGGAGTGGTGGAGCGCTCTTACTGTTGCGCTGAGCAGGCGAACGGCCTCGGGTAGGTGATCCCGGGGCCGTTCGCTCATTCTCGGGTGGCCCATCAGGCCTGGTGGTCCGTTGCTGAGGTGTTGACGGTTCGCCTGGCGAGGATCTGGTCCAGGTGAACGGCTGGCGGCGGCGCGGCTGGGAAGCGATGGCTGACGCCCGGCTCGGCAGCCAGCAGTCGTGAGGACCAACGGGTCAACCCCCGGCGCCTGGAAGGGTGGGGGGGCTGAGGATGGTGGCCGGGATCTCGGCCCGCCGGTCGCGGCGCTCAGTGTGGGGCGGCCAGGGCCACGAACCCTAGCCGGCCTCGACCGTCGTCGGCGGCCGTCCGTTGCCGTTGCCATTCCCGTTGCCGTTGCCGTTCCCATGACCCTCGTCGACCGTGGTGGTCGGCTCCGCGATCGTGGTGGTCGTGGTCGGCTCGGGGACGGTGGTGGGCGGTGGGGCGGGTGCCGCGCAGTCGGCCACCGGGATCGCCCAGGATGCGTTGGTGGTCACCTCGCCGTCGGGCCACACCACGGTGGCGAACACCGTCACGGTGGCGTAGAACGCGAAGGGCAGCTTGAACGATCCCCTCTCGCCGTCCGGGGCGGGCCCGAGGTCGTGGGTGCCCGCGACGCCGAACACGGATGCGTCAGCCACCCACCAGGTCCCCACGGACGCCGCCGTGGACCAGCGGTTGGTCACGGTGTAGTCGACCACCGGCAGCCCGCCGTCGCAGCGGTCGGAGGTGGCGGTCACCGCGATCCGGGGCGGCTCCGTCTGGGCGGAGGCCGGGACGGCGAGCGCCACCGCCGCCAGCAGGGTGAAAAGCACGGCAAACCTTCGCATTGCGTAGCCCCTCCCTGTTACCACCAGGCGGTGCGCCTGCCCCCGCCATCGTGTACGGACCGGTTATCGCGAATCGACTGCACCGCCAGAAGCGGCGAATTCTCGCATGCCGCTCCGTCCGCAAGCAAATTTGCCCAGCCCTGACGCACTTGTGGCGTCATGCTGTCGTGCCGGAATTGTTCTGAGAAACGCATGAGACAATAGCGGGAGACGACCCCGCGCCTGCCGGTTGCAAACGGGCACAGGTCAATTCCGGCGTCGGGGCTGGTCCCCCGGCCGGACTGGAATCGTCCCTCTGCCCAGGAAGAGCGAAGATCCGGCCAGCAGCGTTACGGCCCGGCCGCCGAGGCTGGCGAACCGTGCGGTTGGTCCGGGGTGCACCGTTGGCGGGGACGGCGCCGCTCCGGTGGAGGTGCTCACGCCGCCGCCGTTGACAGCTCGCCTTGGCGAACAACAAGATCCCTGGTAGTGGCCGCGCCGGCGCCCGGCGTGCAGAGAGGAGCGTGTGGGCATGGGCGAGAACGGGTCCCGCCGGGCGGGCATGCTGACCGTCGACGGCCTCCGGGCCGAGGTCGAGGCCGGCCGCATCGACACCGTGCTGCTGGCCATGACCGACATGCAGGGCCGCCTGCAGGGCAAGCGCCTGGCCGCGAGCCACTTCCTCGACGACGTCCTGGAGCACAACGCCGAGGGCTGCAACTACCTGCTCGCGGTCGACGTCGACATGAACACCGTCGACGGCTACGCGATGAGCTCCTGGGACCGGGGCTACGGCGACTTCGTGTTCCGGCCGGACCTGGCCACCCTGCGGCGGGTCCCCTGGCACGACGGCACCGCGCTGGTGGTGTGCGACCTGGAGTGGGAGGACGGCACCCCGGTGGTCGCCTCCCCCAGGCACGTGCTCAAGCGCCAGCTGGAACGCCTCGCCGAGCGTGGCTGGCAGGGGCTGGCCGGCACCGAGTTGGAGTTCATCGTCTTCCGCGACAGCTACGAGGACGCCTGGCGCAAGGGCTACCGGGACCTGGCGCCGGCCAACGACTACAACGTCGACTACTCGCTGCTCGGCACCGCCAGGATCGAGCCGCTGCTGCGGCGCATCCGCAACTCCATGGCCGGCGCCGGCCTGCGGGTCGAGTCGGCCAAGGGCGAGTGCAACTACGGCCAGCACGAGATCGCCTTCCGCTACGCCGGCGCGCTGGAGACCGCCGACGGGCACGCCATCTACAAGAACGGCGCCAAGGAGATCGCCGCGCAGGAGGGCTACAGCCTCACCTTCATGTCCAAGTACAACGAGCGCGAGGGCAACTCCTGCCACATCCACTTCAGCGTCCGCGGCGCCGAGGACGACGAGTTGGTGATGGCCGGGGACCGGCGCCACCACGGCTACTCGGGGCTGATGGAGCAGTTCCTGGCCGGCCAGCTCGCCTGCCTGCGCGAGCTGACCCTGTTCCTGGCGCCGAACGTCAACTCCTACAAGCGGTTCGCCAAGGGCAGCTTCGCGCCGACCGCGGTGGCCTGGGGGCACGACAACCGAACCTGCGCCGTGCGGGTGGTGGGCCACGGGCACGCGCTGCGGCTGGAGAACCGCGTGCCCGGCGGCGACGTCAACCCCTACCTGGCGCTGGCGGCGATCGTCGCCGCCGGCATGCACGGCGTCGACAAGGGCCTGGAGCTGGAGGAGGAGTTCACCGGCAACGCCTACCTGGCCGACAAGCCGAGCGTGCCGCGGACCCTGCGCGAGGCGCAGGGGCTGTTCGCCGACAGCGACGTGGCCAGGCAGGCGTTCGGCGCCGAGGTGGTCGACCACTACACCAACATGGCGCGGGTGGAGCTGGACGCCTTCGACGCGGCGGTGACCGACTGGGAACGCCGCCGCGGTTTCGAACGGCTATGACGCAACCCACCGGGGCACCCCCTTGGGGTTCCCCGGACCCCTCCGGACCCGTCGGCGGACCCCGGGCCCCGTCCGCCGGTGCGGGACCGGACCGCCCACCGGCCGGGCCGTTGTTCGAGGTCCGCGACCCCGCCACCGAGGCCGTCATCGAGCGGGTGCCCGCCGCCGGCGCCGGGGACGCCGACGCGGCGGTCGAGCGGGCGGCGGCCGCGTTCGAGGGCTGGCGGGCGGTCGCCCCGGCCGACCGGGCGCGGCTGCTGCGGCGCCTGGCCGAGCGGCTGGACGCCGAGCGGGAGCGGCTCGCCCAGCTGGAGATGCGCAACGCCGGCAAGCCGATCGGCGACGCCCGCGGCGAGATGGGTATGGTGGTCGACACCTTCGCCTACTACGCCGGCGCGCCGGAGCGGCTGCTCGGCGACACCATCCCGGTCGCCGGCGGGGTCGACCTCACCTTCCGGGAGCCGCTCGGGGTGGTGGGGTTGATCGTCCCGTGGAACTTCCCGCTGATGCTCGCCGCCTGGAAGCTCGCCCCGGCGCTGGCGGCCGGCAACACCGTGGTGCTGAAGCCGGCGGGACTGACGCCGCTGACCGCGCTGGCCTTCGCCGAGCTGGCCTCCGAGGCCGGCATCCCGCCCGGGGTGGTCAACGTGCTGCCCGGGCCCGGCCGGCTGGTCGGCCGCCGCCTGGTCGAGCACCCGAAGGTCGCCAAGGTCGCCTTCACCGGCTCGACCGAGGTCGGCCGGGAGGTGATGCGCGGCGCCGCCGGCACCATCAAGCGGGTCACCCTGGAGCTGGGCGGCAAGTCCGCCAACGTGGTGTTCGCCGACGCCGACCTGCCGGCGGCGGCCGCCGCCGCGCCGCTGGCGGTGTTCGGCAACGCCGGCCAGGACTGCTGCGCCCGCTCGCGGATCCTGGTCGAGCGGTCGGCCATCGAGGAGTTCCTGGCGCTGCTGGAGCCGGCGGTCACCGGCCTGCGGGTCGGCGACCCGGCCGACGAGCGCACCCAGATGGGCCCGCTGATCTCCGCCGGGCAGCGCGAGGCGGTGGCGTCGTTCGTGCCGGAGGGCACGCCGGTGGCGATCCGTGGGTCGGCGCCCGACGGCCCCGGGCACTGGTTCCCGCCGACGGTGCTGACCGGGCTGGCGCCCGGCGACCGCGCGGTCACCGAGGAGATCTTCGGCCCGGTCGTGGTGGTGCTGCCGTTCGCCGACGAGGCCGAGGCGGTGCGGCTGGCCAACGCCACCATCTACGGGCTGTCCGGGTCGATCTGGACCCGCGACGTCGGCCGGGCCCTGCGGGTCGCCCGGGCGGTCGAGACCGGCACGCTGTCGGTCAACTCCAACACCTCGGTGCGGGTGGCGACCCCATTCGGCGGCTTCAAGCAGTCCGGCGTCGGCCGCGAGCTCGGCCCCCACGCCCTCGACCACTACACGGAGGTCAAGAACGTGTTCCTCGCGACGGGGGGGTGAGCGCCGTCGGACGGCTGGACGCGAAGGTCGCGGTCATCACGGGGGCGGCCAGCGGGATCGGGCGCCAGAGCGCGCGCCGCTTCGCCGCCGAGGGCGCGAGCGTCTGCGTGGTCGACCTCGCCGACGAGGCCGGCGAGCAGGTCGCCGCCGAGGTCGGCGGCCTCTACCTGCACGCCGACGTGACCGACCCGGACGACGTGCAGGCCATGTACGCCAAGGCCGCCGGTCGCTTCGGCGGCATCGACGTGCTGTTCAACAACGCCGGCATCTCCCCGCCCGACGACGCCTCGGTGCTCGACACCGACCTCGAGGCGTGGCAGCGGGTGCAGGACGTGAACCTCAAGTCGGTCTTCCTCTGCTGCAAGCACGGCATCCCCCACCTGCTGGAGCGTGGCGGCGGGTCGGTGGTCAACACCGCCTCGTTCGTCGCGGTGATGGGCGCGGCCACCTCGCAGATCTCCTACACCGCCTCCAAGGGCGGCGTGCTGGCCCTCTCGCGCGAGCTGGGGGTGGAGTTCGCCAGGCGGGGGGTGCGGGTCAACGCCCTCTGCCCCGGCCCGGTGAACACCCCGCTGCTGCAGGAGCTGTTCGCCAAGGACCCGGACAAGGCCGCCCGCCGGCTGGTCCACCTGCCCATGGGCCGTTTCGCGGAGGCGGACGAGATCGCCGCGGCGGTCTGCTTCCTCGCCTCCGACGACGCCAGCTACGTCACCGCCAGCGCCTTCCTGGTCGACGGCGGCCTGTCCGCGGCCTACGTGACCCCGGAATGAGCGCGAGCCCTCCGGACGCACCGGCCTGGGCGGTCCACCTGCCGGCGGGGGTGGACCCCGACGGGGTCGACCTGCTGGCCTCCGAGAGCCTGCCGGCCGCCTGGCGGCGGCGGGCCGAGGCGGCGCCCGACCGGCCGGCGCTGTGGGCGGCGGGGCCGGGCTGGCTGACCCGCGGCGCGCTGGAGCAGGCCAGCCGGCGGGTCGCCGGCCGCCTCCACCGCGCCGGGTTGGCGCCCGGCGACCGGGTGCTGTGCAGCGCCGCCACCTCGATGGAGCTGGTGGTCGCCTACCTGGCGGCGCTGCGGCTCGGCCTGGTGGTGGTGCCCGCCAACACCGCCTACCGGGAGCGGGAGATCGCCCACGTGGTCGGCGACGCCGAGCCGCGCGGCGCGATCGTCGACGACCCTGAGCGCGGCCGCTGGGCGCGCCGGGTCGCCGGCGGGGACCTGCTGGTGGTCGGCCCGGAGGTCGACCTGCCCGACGGCGACCCGCCGGAGCTGGACGCGGCCGGGCGCGGCGACCCCGCCCTGCTCTGCTACACCTCCGGCACCACCGGCGCGCCCAAGGGCGCGGTGCTGCGCCACGGCAACCTGCTGGCCAGCGCCGAGGCGCTGCGGCTGGCGTGGCGCTGGGTGCAGGAGGACCGGCTGGTGCTGGCGCTGCCGCTGTTCCACATCCACGGGCTCGGGGTCGGCCTGCACGGCACGCTGCTGGCCGGCGCGTCGGCGGTGCTGCTGCCCCGCTTCGACGCCGACGCCGTGCTGGACGCCGCCCGCGACCACCGGGCGACGCTGTTCTTCGGCGTGCCCACCATGTACGCGCGGCTGGCGGGCTCGCCGCGGGCCGGCGAGCTCGCCTCCCTGCGGCTGCTGGTGTCCGGGTCCGCGGCGCTGCCGCCGACGGTGTTCGAGCGGCTGGCCGAGCGGGCCGGGCAGCGGGTGCTGGAACGCTACGGCATGTCCGAGACGATCATGAACGTCTCCAACCCCTACGACGGCGAGCGCCGCCCGGGCACGGTCGGCCTGCCGCTGCCCGGGGTGGAGCTACGCCTGGCCGAGGGGGACGGCGAGGTGCTGCTGCGGGGCCCCAACGTGTTCGGCGGCTACTGGCGCAACCAGGAGGCGACCGCGGAGGCGTTCGACGAGCACGGCTGGTTCCGCACCGGCGACCTCGGCAGCCTCGACGAGCGCGGCTACCTCCGCATCGAGGGGCGCAGCAAGGAGCTGATCATCACCGGCGGCTACAACGTCCACCCGCGCGAGGTGGAGGAGCTGCTGCTGGAGCACCCCGGCGTCGCCGAGGCGGCGGTGGTCGGCACCCCCTCGGAGGAGTGGGGCGAGGTCGTCACCGCCTTCGTGGTCGCCGCCGACCCGGCCGACCCGCCCGACGAGGGCGAGCTGCTCGCCCTCGCGGGCGGGCGGCTCGCCCCGTTCAAGCGGCCGCGGCTGGTCCGCTACGTGGAGTCCCTGCCGCGCAACGCGCTCGGCAAGGTCCTCAAGCACGAGCTGCGGGCCTAGCCCCGCCGGTCCCCCGCGCCGACCAGCTCCCGCTCGCGCAGGTCGTCGGCGTGGATGTCGCTCCGGTGCGTCTCGGTGGCGAGCCAGGTCGCGACCACCGTGATCGCGGCCATCGCCGCCATGTAGAGCGCCACCGCCGGCCAGTCCCACGCCTCCAGCAGCGCGGCGGCGACCAGCGGCGCGAAGCCGCCGGCGAACACCGAGGCGAGCTGGTAGCCGAGCGAGGCGCCGCTGTAGCGGACCCTGGTGCCGAACAGCTCGGAGAAGAACGCCGCCTGCGGCCCGTACATCAGGTCGTGGCCGACGTTCACCCCCAGCACGATCGCCAGCCAGATCAGCACCGCCGACTTGGTGTTCACCAGCCAGAAGAACGGCACCGCGAACACCAGCGAGAACAGCGCCCCGCCGAGGTACAGCGGCCGCCGGCCGAGCCGGTCGGAGAGCGCGCCGTAGAAGGGGATGGTGACCAGCCCGATCAGGGCGGCGATGGTGACGCCCCACAGCATGGTGCTCTTGGGCAGTTCCAGCTGCTCGTTGCCGTACACCAGCACCCACACGGTGAGGATGTAGAAGGTCCCGTTCTCCGACATCAGCACCGCGCCGCCCCACTCGCCACCGACCCCGATGCCCTGGGCGATGCGCAGCAGCACCAGGATGACCGGGGCCCAGATGCCGATGGCGGCGTAGGTGGGCAGGACCCCGATCGGGAAGTCCCGCTAAACGCATGATCCGGCAGCCGGCGGGTATGCCGGTCGCGTGAGTGTCGACCTCGACGGCCGGACGGCGCTGGTCACCGGCGCGGCCAGCGGCATCGGTGCCGCCTGCGCGCGCCGGCTGGCGGCGGCCGGCGCCAAGGTGACCGTGCTCGACCGGGATGCCGGGGGCGCCGCCCGGGTCGCCGCCGAGGTCGGCGGGACCCCCCTGGTCGCCGACCTGGCCGAGCCGGAGTCCCTGGACGGCCTCGACCTCGCCGCCGACGTGCTGGTGAACAACGCCGGCTTCCAGCACGTGGACCCGGTGGAGCGGTTCCCGCCGGAGCGGTTCGCGGCCATGGTGGCGGTGATGCTGGTGGCGCCGTTCCGGCTCGCCCGGGCGGTCCTGCCCGGCATGTACGAGCGCGGCTGGGGGCGGGTGGTCAACGTCTCCTCGGTCCACGGGCTGCGCGCGTCGCCGTACAAGAGCGCGTACGTGGCCGCCAAGCACGGACTCGAGGGGCTGAGCAAGGTGATGGCGCTGGAGGGCGGGCCGCGCGGCGTCACCTCCAACTGCATCTGTCCCGCCTACGTGCGCACGCCGCTGGTGGAGGGCCAGATCGCGGACCAGGCGCGGATCCACGGGATCTCCGAGGCCGAGGTCGTCGAGCGGGTCATGCTCACCGAGCCGGCGATCAAGCGGCTGGTGGAGCCCGAGGAGGTCGCCGAGGTGGCGCTGTTCCTGTGCTCGCCCGCGGCGTCGTTCGTCAACGGGGCGTCGCTGACGCTGGACGGCGGCTGGACCGCCCGCTGACGCCCGCCGAGGAGGAACCTGGCATGGTCGAGCTCGCCACCGAGACCGTCTTCACCTGGGGCGCCCCACCGGTCAAGTTCGGCGCCGGCGCCGCCGACGAGCTGGCCCACGACCTCGGCCAGCTCGGCGTCGAGCGGGTGCTGCTGGTGACCGACCCGGGCGTCGCCGCCACCGGCGCGCCCGAGCGCATCCGCAAGACCCTGCTGGAGGCCGGCATGGCGGCCGAGGTCTTCGACGGCGCCCACGTCGAGCCGACCGACGAGAGCCTGAAGGCGGCCGTCGAGCACGCCCGCCAGGCGGACGGCGGCTGGGACGGGTTCCTCGCCGTGGGCGGCGGCTCGTCGATCGACACCGCCAAGGCCGTCAACCTGATGACCACCAACCCGGGCGACCTGATGGACTACGTGAACCGGCCGGTCGGCGAGGGCCTGGCGCCGTCCGCGCCGCTGAAGCCCCTGGTGGCGGTGCCGACCACCGCCGGCACGGGCGCCGAGTCGACCCCGGTGTGCGTGCTCGACGTGCTCGGCCTCAAGGTGAAGACCGGCATCAGCCACCCGCGCCTGCGGCCGGCCCTGGCGGTGGTCGACCCGCTGCTCACCCTCACCCTGCCGCCGCAGGCCACCGCGGCCAGCGGCATGGACGTGGTCTGCCACGCCCTGGAGGCCTACACCGCCCGCCGCTGGACGGCCTACCCGCGCCGGGCGCCCGACGAGCGGGTCGCCTACTGCGGCGCCAACCCCGTCTCCGACGCCTTCTGCGAGCGGGCCCTGCGCATCGTCGGCGGCTCGCTGCGACGCGCCGTGCTGGCCGGTCACGACCTGGAGGCGCGCACCGACATGGCGATGGCGGCCACCTTCGCCGGCATGGGCTTCGGCAACGCCGGCGTCCACCTGCCGCACGCCTGCGCCTACCCGATCGCCGGCCTGGTCCGCGACTACCACCCCGACGGCTACCCGGGGGAGCAGCCGCTGGTCCCCCACGGCCAGTCGGTGGCGGTGACCGCCCCCGCCTGCTTCCGCTTCACCTTCCCGGCCGACCCCGAGCGGCACCTGCGCGCCGCCGGGCTGCTGGCGGAGGGGTCCGGGGCGGTGGCCGAGGACCCGGCCGAGCAGCTGCCGGCCGAGCTGGTCCGGCTGATGCGCGACCTCGGCATCCCCAACGGGACCGGCGCGCTGGGCTACGGCGAGGGCGACGTCGAGGACCTGGTCGCCGGCGCGCTCAAGCAGGAACGCCTGCTGGTGATCGCCCCGCGCGACCCGACCGCGCAGGACCTGGCGGGCATCTTCCGCTCCTCGCTGCGGAACTGGTAGCGGGGCTCACCCGGCCGACCCCGGCAGCCACAGCTCCACGGTGGTGCCCATCCCGGGGGCGCTGACGACCCGGCACCAGCCGCCGGCCATGGCCGCCTGCTCGCGCATGCTGACCAGGCCGAGGTGGCCGCGCCGCTGCTGGCGCTCGAGCACGCCGGGCAGGAAGCCGATCCCGTCGTCGCTGACCCGGACCAGCACGCCGCCGTCGGCCTCCTCCAGCCGGATCGCCACCCGGCTGGCCTTGGCGTGGGCGCGGACGTTGGCCAGCGCCTCCTGCACGATCCGGTAGGCGAGCACCCGCAGCTCGGCCGGGAGCTCGCCGTCGACCTCGTCGCTGACCTGCACGCTGAAGCCGGCCAGCTCGCTGGCGCGCTTCGCGTACTGCTCCAGGGCGGCGGCCAGCCCGACCTGGTCGAGCAGCGGCGGGCGCAGCTCGAACACCAGCTGGCGGAGCCGGCCGACGCTGTCGGTGGCGGTGGCCTTGAGCCGCTCCAGCAGCTCGTGGGCGGCCGGGTCGCGCAGGCGGCCGCCGAGCACCTGGAGCTCCAGGGTGACGGCGACCATCGCCTGGATGGCGTCGTCGTGGATGTCGCTGGCGAGCTCGCGGCGCTCCTCCTCCTGGCTGGTCACCAGCCGTTCCAGCAGGGAGCGGCGCTGCTCGTCGATGCGGCGCAGGCGGCGCTGGGTGCGGTGGCGCTCGGTGACGTCGCGCAGGACCACCAGCCAGCCGATCGGCGCGCCCTGCCGGTCGGGCATGGGGACGACCGAGGTCTCGTAGCGGCGGCTGGCGCCGCCCCTGGAGACGACCAGGTCCTCGGGTTGGCCCTTGGTGGGGGCGTGGGCGGCCGCCAGCGCCGCCGCCTCGGGCAGCACCTCGCCGGCCGGCCGGCCGGTGGCGTCGGCCAGGGGGACGCCGAGGACCCGCTCGGCCGCCGGGTTGGCGTCGACCACCCGGCGGAGCGGGTCGAGCACCACCACGGCGTCGGTGATGGTCTCGAACACCAGGCTGCGCGCCACCGGCGCGATGTCGAGCAGCCGGAAGCGGAACAGCCCCCAGACCAGCACCAGGCAGCAGCCCGTGAAGGCGAACGGCGTCAGGTCGACGCGGCCGAACGGCCCTACGTCGAAGTTGTAGAGCAGGTTGAGGACGTAGGGCACCAGCAGGCTGGCGATCAGGATGATGCTGACCTTGCGGTAGACCGACGACGCCCGCAGCAGGGCGGCCACCAGCAGGCCGAGGCTGACCCACAGCAGCACCGAGCAGTAGGCCAGGTGGGGCCAGAACAGCGGACCCGGCTGCGCGACGGCGGCCCCGTCGCCCGCGGCCGAGGGCGCGTAGAAGCGGATCAGGTCGTGGGTGGCGTGGTTGGCGAGCAGGACGAGCACCAGCAACGGCTCGACCGCCAGCAGCGCCATGCTGCGGCGGTTCACCCAGTGGCCGCGCCCGGAGAACAGCGCCGCAAAGGCGAACCAGGCCGGGGGCAGCAGGCAGATGCCGGCGTACTTGAGGTCGCCCCAGCGGCGCTTGGCGACCAGTTCGGTGGCGCCCAGCTCGGCGGCGTAGGCTCCAGCCCACAACAGCACCGCCACCAGCACCAGGGTCAGGGCGGCGCCGGCAGAGCCGCTGCGCCGCCGCCACACGTAGGCGGCCAGGCCGGCGAACAGGACGGTGGCGGCCAGCGTGGCCACGCCGGCAGGCGTCCACTGCCAGCCGGCAGCGACGACCAGGTGGCCGGGATCGGCCCGGAGGTGAGGGAGCATGTCCGAAGCGGACATTCTGCAACATCCGCGAGCCTGGGGTGCTCCCGGCCGCCGGATCGCTTGCTAGCCTCGCGCATGGACACCCACCGGCCCCTGGTCGCGCCCCCGTTGCGCCTGCCGGCGCCGCTGCGCGAGTACCTCCGCGCGGAGGCCGCCGGCGGCATCGTGCTGATCGCCGCCGCGGCGGTGGCGCTGGCGTGGGCGAACTCGCCGTGGCAGTCGGCCTACGCCGGCCTGTGGGAGACCCCGCTGGCGGTGCAGCTGGGCCGCTTCACCATCGAGGGCGACCTGCGCCACTGGGTCAACGACGGCCTCATGACCCTGTTCTTCCTGGTCGTCGGCCTGGAGATCAAGCGGGAGCTGGTCTCGGGCGAGCTGCGCACCTGGCGCAGCGCCAGCCTCCCGGTGATCGCGGCCGCCGGCGGCATGGCGGTGCCGGCGGGGATCTACGCGCTGCTCAACGCCGATGGGCCCGGCGCCGACGGCTGGGGGGTCCCGATGGCGACCGACATCGCCTTCGCCCTCGGCGTGCTCGCCCTGCTCGGCTCGCGGGTGCCTGCGGCCCTGAAGGTGTTCCTGCTGACCCTGGCGATCGTCGACGACCTCGGGTCGATCGCGGTGGTGGCGCTGTTCTACAGCCAGGGGGTGAGCCCTGCCCGGCTGGCGGTGGCCGCCGGGCTGCTGGTGCTGGTGGCGGTGCTGCGGACGGTCCGGGTGTGGTGGCTACCGGTCCACGTCGCGCTCGGGCTGGGGCTCTGGCTGGCGCTGTGGGACTCCGGGGTCAGCCCGGCGCTGGCCGGGGCGGCCATGGGGCTGCTCACCCCGGCCCGGCCGACCACGCCACCGGAGCGGGTCCGCGACCGCGGGCCGGCGCTCGCCCAGGAGCTCGCCGACCACCCGCGGCCGCTGCCGCTGCGCGAGATGCTGTGGGAGGCGCGCGGCACCGTGCCGCTCGCCGAGCGCCTCGCGCACGACCTGCACCCGCTGACCGCGTTCGTGGTGGTGCCGCTGTTCGCGCTCGCCAACGCCGGGGTGACCGTCGACGCGCAGGCGCTCGCCGGCGGCGCCGCCGGCACGGTGCTCTGGGGGATCCTGTTGGGCCGCGTGCTCGGCAAGCTGGTCGGCATCACCGCCGCTGCCTGGCTGGCGGTGCGGCTGCGGCTGGCGGTGACGCCGGGCAGCGCCAGCTGGCCGCAGCTCACCGGCGTCGCCACCGTGGCCGGCATCGGCTTCACCGTGCCGCTGCTCGTCGCCGACCTGGCCTTCCCGGCCGGCCGCTTCGACGCCGCCGTCAAGCTCGGGCTGCTGTCGGCCTCGGTGGTGGCGGGCGCCGGCGGGGCGCTGATCCTGCTCCTCGCCGGTCGCGGCCGGGCCTAGGACCCGGACGAGCCGACCAGTCGACCTGGTCGACGCGCTTGACGAATTCTGCGCGGTCCCGCTACCCTTCGCGGCTCGTTGAGGCCGGAGGCGTGCGCGCCCCCACGACGCCCCTCCTGGCCAGCGCCCGCAGCGGGCGCGCCCGTGTGTCGCGTGGTGGCGCACGGAAGGGCCCGTCACCTCGGGCCTACCCCCCACTCCCGTGCTCCAGGAGGTTTGTTCCTTGGCACGTTCGCACGCCCGGTCCAGCGGGCACCACTTACCCCGGACGGCCCGCCTGAGTGCCGTCCTCGGCCTCAGCACGGCGGTCCTCGTGTCGGCGTTCGCGCTGCCGGCGAGGGCCGAGGCCGTCCCCGCCGTCCAGCGTGGCAAGACCAAGATCGTCGCCACCGCCCAGCGCGGCCGCAAGAACCACGTGGTCAAGCAGGGCGAGAGCCTGGCCAAGATCGCCAAGACGGCCAAGCTCCCCAGCTGGCGTCCGATCTACGACCTCAACAAGAAGGTCGCGCACCCGGACCTGATCTACCCGGGGCAGAAGCTGACGATCCCGGCCAAGGGCGAGAAGGTCAAGCACCGCCCGCTGCCGGCGCCCGCCGTCAACCGCGTTGCCTCGCAGGAGCGTTCCGCTCCCGCCAACACCGTGCGCTCGACGCGCTCGCCCCAGCGCCAGCGGTCGGCCACGGTCGGCGGCAGCGTCTGGGACCGTCTCGCCCAGTGCGAGGCGGGCGGTAACTGGGGCACCAACACCGGCAACGGCTACTCCGGCGGCCTCCAGTTCGCGCCAGGCACCTGGCGGGCGAACGGCGGCAGCGGCTCGGCGCACAACGCCAGCCGCGCCGAGCAGATCCGCGTCGCCGAGCGCGTGAAGGCGTCGCAGGGCTGGGGCGCCTGGCCGGCCTGCTCCGCCAGGCTCGGCCTCCGCTAGCCGGCTCCCGACCTGATCTCCTAGCAACCAACCGCACATCGTGGGGACTGCCACGGCGCGCGGCCTTCGGGTCGCGCGCCGTGGCGCGTCCTTTGGGCTACCGTAGGACCATGACGCAGACCCAGACCCCGCGGCTGGCCTCGCGCGTCGGCGGCCGCCGCGCCGATGGCGGCCGCCGGCACGCCTCCACCAACCCGGCCCGCACCGCCGAGGTGGTGGCGGAGGTGCTGCTGGCCGAGCCGGCCACCTTCGTCGCCGCCTGCAAGGCGGCCCGCGACGCCCAGCCCGGCTGGGCGGCCACGCCGGCGCCGGTCAGGGGCCGGGTGGTCAAGCACCTCGGCCGCCTGGTCGAGGAGAACCGCGAGGCCCTTGCCCGCCTGGTCACCCACGAGATCGGCAAGCCCCTCGCCGAGTCGCGCGGGGAGGTCCAGGAGGTCATCGACACCTGCGACTTCTTCGCCGGCGAGGGCCGCCGCCTGTACGGCCAGACCGTCCCGAGCGAGATGCCGTCCAAGCAGCTGTTCACCTTCAGGCAGCCGGTCGGGGTGGCGGCGGTGGTCACCGCCGGCAACTTCCCGGTGGCGGTGCCCTCCTGGTACCTGGTGCCGGCGCTGCTGTGCGGCAACGCGGTGGTGTGGAAGCCGGCCGAGAGCGCCCCGGCGACCGCCGAGGCGCTGGCGCAGCTGTGCTGGCACGCCGGCCTGCCCGACGGCGTGCTCAACCTGGTCCAGGCCGACGGGGAGGCGACCTTCGCGGGCCTCGAGGCGGCCCTGGACGCGGGCCTGCTCGACAAGGTCGGCTTCACCGGCTCGACCGCGGTCGGCAGCCGGATCGGGGCGCTGTGCGGCCGCCACCTGCAGTCCCCGTGCCTGGAGCTCGGCGGCAAGAACCCGCTGGTGGTGATGCCGGACGCCGACCTCGACCTGGCGGTCGAGGGGGCGCTGTTCAGCGGCTTCGGCACCGCCGGGCAGCGCTGCACCTCGCTGGGCACGGTGATCGCCCACGAGGCGGTCCACGACGACTTCCTCGAGCGCTTCGGCGCCGCGGTGGCGTCCGCGCGCGTCGGCGACCCGTTCCAGGACGTCCTCTACGGGCCGATGATCGACCAGCGGTTCCTCGACCGGTTCCTCGGCTGGCTGGAGCTGGTGCGGCCGCACCACCGGCTGCACGGCTCCAGCGGCACGGGCCGGATCACCGCCGCCAACCCGCGGGCGGGGTTCGTCGGCGACCCCGGCGAGGGCCTCTACTGCCACCCGACCATCGTCGACGGCGTCACCGCCGGCGACGAGCTGTACCGCACCGAGACGTTCGGGCCGATCGTCGGCGTGGCCAGCTGCGCCTCCCTCGACGAGGCGGTCGCGCTCGCCAACGGGCCCGGCTACGGCCTGTCGGCGGCGATCTACACCCGCGACCCGGCGACCGCGTTCCGCTTCCGGGAGGGCGTCGGCGCCGGGATGGTGAGCGTCAACAACTCCACCTCCGGCGCCGAGGCCCACCTGCCGTTCGGCGGCAACGGCCGCTCCGGCAACGGCAGCCGCCAGTCGGGCATCTGGGTGCTCGACCAGTTCACCCGCTGGCAGGCCCTGAACTGGGACTACGCCGGGCGGCTGCAGAAGGCCCAGATGGACGTCGCCGACGTCGAGGGCGACGAGGGCTTCCGGCTCTGACCCAAAGTAAGTAGAACTACGGTCTTTGCAGGCGTATCGGGTTCTTGCGTGGATCGCCTGAAAGAGTAGGGGGGCTGGCGGCGTTGCCGCCTGCCCGCGACTCGAGGAGGCGGCTGCAGGTGAGCTCCGCAGGAACGATAGCCCGAGGCGACCTCGGTCCGGCCCACGCGGGGGTGCCCCGGCGGCTCCTGCTGCTCTCGGAGAGCGCCGGGCTGGCCGCGGTGGTGGCCTGCCTGCTCGACCCGCGGGACCGGCTCACCCGGTCCGCCTGGTCCGACGAGGCGGCCGAGCGTGCCAGGCTCGCCGAGGCCGACCTGGTGGTCCTGGACGTGGCCCGCGACGCCCGCGCCGCCGTCTTCGCGCAGCTCCGCCGGCGCTACCACGGGCCGGTGGTGGTGCTGGTGGAGCGGGGCGACAAGGCCGCCGGCCTGCCCCCCGACGGGGCGCGCACGCTGCTGGCCCGGCCCTTCTCCACCGACGACCTCAGGGCCGCCCTCAGCCTTCCGCCGTCCGCCCCGCCGTCCGCGCCGAGGCCGCCCGGCCTGAGGCCGCCCGACCTGGGGCCGCCCGACGCGGGACCGCCGGTGGGGGCGCCGGCGGCCAGGCCGCCCGACGCCCGCCCGCCGAGACCGCGCCGCGCTCCGCCGCCGCCCGGCCAGCCGCCACGGGTGGACACCACCACCGCGCCGGCGGCCCTCGCCGGCAAGGCCGAGTCCCTGGTCGCGCCCCGGGCGGGCACCGGCGAGGTCGCCTTGCTGTTCCCGTCGGCGGGCGACCGCGGCCACGCCGGCGGCCGCGGCCACCAAGGCGACCGGGGCTACACCGCCGACCGGGGCCACACCGCCGACCGGGGCCACACCGCCGACCGGGGCCACACCGGCGACCTGGCGCATCCCGGCGACCCTGGCCACCTGGGCGACCGGGGCCACCCCGGCGAGAGCGGCATCCTCTCCGTGGACGGCAAGGCCTTCGCCCGGGTGGCGCCGCCGCGGGTCGGCGCGCCGCCGCCGGGGTCCGCGGCGGCGGGCCGCCGCCCCCTGGGGGTGCTGCTGGCCGACCTGGCCCACGGCTGGCGCTCCAGGCGCACGGTGCGGGTCGCCGCGTTCTCGGCGCTGGCCGCGGTCGCCTTCATGGTCGCGTTCGCGCTCGCCGCCCAGGGCCGCTGCGGCCCCGGCTGCGACGACCTGACGGGCATCGCCCCGGTTACCACCCTTCCCGCCGCCGACACGCCGCTCGCACCGACCACCGCCGGCAAGCGGCTGCCGCCCTCGACCACGGTGGCCACGCCGCCCGGCAGCGGCGCCCGCGGGGTTCCCGGCGGCGTGCTGGGGTCGACCACCTCGACCACCCGCCGGGCGACCTCAACCACCCGCGCCTCCAGCGGCACCACGCGACCGACCACCCCGGCGACCAAGCCGCCGACCACCCAGCCGCCGACCACGCCGCCGCCCACCACGGCCCCGCCCACCACGGCGCCGACCACTACCGCCCCGCCGACGCCCTGACGCCGCTGCCGACCCGCCCAGACGGCCGCTGGTAGCCTGGCCGCGTGGCCAGGGACCCGTCGGTGTTCGTGCACGAGCAGGCGCTCTGCGAGAGCGACCAGGTCGGCCCCCGCACCCGCGTCTGGGCGTTCGCCCACGTCCTGCGGGGCGCCAGGATCGGCGCCGACTGCAACATCTGCGACCACGCCTACGTCGAGGGCGGGGTGGTGCTCGGCGACTCGGTCACCGTCAAGAACAACGTGCTGCTGTGGGACGGGGTGACCGTCGAGGACGAGGTGTTCCTGGGGCCCAACACGGTGTTCACCAACCACCCCAGGCCGCGGGTGGCGTTCAAGCGCGGGCCGGCGGCGTGGCAGGCGACGCTGGTGCGCCACGGCGCCACCGTCGGCGCCAACGCCACCATCGTCTGCGGCATCACCATCGGCCGCTGGGCGATGGTCGGCGCCGGCAGCGTGGTCACCGGTGACGTCCCCGACCACGCCCTGGTGGTCGGCAACCCGGGCCGGCAGGCCGGCTGGGCCTGCGAGTGCGGGCAGACCCTGCCCGACACCCTGGCCTGCGCCAGCTGCGGCCGGAGCTACCGCCGCACCGAGGGCGGGCTGGCCCGCCGGCCCTGACCCGCCTTACGGCACACTGGAGCCGCGAAGTTCGGCACGGGGACACGGCGGGTAGGAAGGAGCAGGTGGACACCGAACGGCAGTGGTCGAGGCCGGACCACGACGGGGCCGGCGACCGGCGGACCACGCCCAGGTGGCGGCCGCCCGGCGCGCGCCTGCCGCTGCGGCTGGCCGTCGCGGTGGTGGTGCTGCTGGCGCTGCTGCTGGGCATCTCACGCCTCACCGACCTGCGGCTGTGGCCGTCGCTGCCGATCCCGTTCGCCTCCAGGGAGGTCGACCGCAGCCAGCCCGTCCTCCTCAAGACCATCGAGGACCTGCGCGTCTACAAGGCCGCCACCGGGAACTTCCAGGTGCTGGTGGACCTGGAGGAGAGCTCCAGGGGCATCCCGCTGGCGGTCAAGGGGGAGCGGACCCTGTTCGTCGCCGCCGGCAGCGTCGACGCCGAGGTCGACTTCTCCACCATCGACAAGGGCGCCATCCGGGTCTCGGACGACGGCCGCTCGGTCGAGGTCACCCTGCCGCGGGCCCGTCTGACCAGGGCGCGCATCGACCCCGACAACAGCTACGTGGCCTCGCGGGAACGGGGCCTGCTGGACCGGCTCGGCTCGGTGCTCGCCGACAACCCCACCAGCGAGCGGCGGCTCTACCAGCTCGCCGAGGACAAGCTGGCGGCGGCGGCGACCCAGAGCGGCCTGGTCGAGCGCGCCGAGGAGAACACCAGGGCGATGCTGCAGAGCATGCTGCGGTCGCTGGGCTACCGCGACGTCACCGTGACGTTCCGGGATCCTCCGACCTGACCCGCCGGCCGTCCAGGCGCCTGCGGATGGCCGCGCTCGCCTTGGAGACCGCCTGCCGGCGCGCCCACGCGAAGTAGTCGGTTGCCAGCACCAGCCCGGCCGTCCAGGCCTGCGCCTCGTCCGGCACCACCCGGCCGCGCATCATCGGCGTCCCCTTCCTCCCGTCGGCCCACCTTGCCAGCTTCAGTGGCGGTCGACAAGCCCCGCGCCGAGCAGCTGCGCCATCGCGCGCATGACGTTGAGGTCGGTCTCGTCGAAGGCGAAGGGCTCCGGCGCGTCCACCGAGAGCATGCCGAAGCGCTGCTCGCCGCAGAACACCGCCACGCTGATGAACGACCGGTAGGTCGCCCCCGGCCGCGGCTCGGCGCCGCGCGGCAGCGTCTCGGCGCGGACGTCGTCGACCAGCAGGTAGTCGTGGAAGCGGACCAGCAGCAGCGCCTCGTGGCCGCGCCGGTCGTCCGGCGCCGCGGTGAACACCGTCTCCGGCTGGTCCCCGCGACCGAACCAGGCGGTCGCCCGCATCTCGCCGCCGTCGAGCTCGAAGAAGGTCGCCCGCGCCCGCTCGCCGTCGCAGAGGTTGGCGGCGGCCTCCACGATCAGCTGCTTGAGCTGCCCGCGCAGCGAGCCGCGCTCGGCGTCGGTGGCGGCCTGGTGCACCTTGCCGACCACCTCGGCGATCGGGGTGGTCACGTCGCCGACCACCAGCCGCAGCTTGGTGTCGGCCTCGATCGCGATCGTCTCGGCCGAACGCGCCTCGGCCTCCTGGCGCAGCTCGCGCCGGGACTTGATCCACAGCGGCACGGCCACCGCGACCGCGCCGGCGGCGACCAGCGCCCAGCGGGCCCTCGACGCCGGCGGGCCGTCCCAGAGGACCGCGACCACGTACCCGAGGGCGACCGCGGCCGCCTCCAGCGCGATGTAGGCGCGCAGGCGGCTGCCTGGCGCGGCGGCGGGGAGCGGGCCGGACGCGAGCGCCCCGACGTCGGGGCTCGGCTGGTCGGCAAGCGGCGGCGTTGTCGGCACGGGGGCAGTATCCCAAAGACCGCCGGCGCAGGTGGCGGCCGTCAGCCGGCGTGCTCCCGCAGCGGCAGCTCCACCCGGAAGCTGGCCCCCTGGCCGGGCGCGGAGGTGACCGTCGCCCGCCCGCCGTGCGCCTGCGCGATGGCCGCCACGATCGACAGCCCCAGCCCGGCCCCGCCCTTGGCGCGGCTGCGGCCCGGGTCGGTGCGGTAGAACCGCTCGAACACCCTGGCCGCCTGCTCGGGGGCCATGCCCTGGCCGCGGTCGGCGACCTCCAGCAGCGCGCGGCCGCCGCCGGCGGCGACCGCCACCCGCGCGGCGGTGCCTGGGGCGGTGTGCATGCGGACGTTGGCCAGCAGGTTGGCGGCGACCTGGAGGAGCCGCTGCCGGTCGCCGAGCACCACCACCGGCGACCCGGGAGCGTCCAGCTCCAGCGGCCGGCCGGGGTCGATCACCTTGGCCTGCTCCACGGCCTCGGCGGCGACCTCCGCCAGGTCGACCGGCTCCCGCTCCAGCGGCCGGCCCTGGTCCAGCCGGGCCAGCAGCAGCAGCTCGTCGACCAGCACCCCCATGCGCTCGGCCTCCTCCTCGATCCGGCGCATGGTGGTGGCGAGGTCCTCCGGCCGCGAGGCGGCCCCCCGGCGGAACAGCTCGGCGTAGCCGCGGATCGAGGTCAGCGGGGTGCGCAGCTCGTGGGAGGCGTCGGCGACGAAGCGGCGCAGCCGCGCCTCCGACGCACGGCGCTCGGCGAACGCGGCCTCGATCTGGGCGAGCATGGCGTTGAGGGCGAGCCCCAGCCGTCCCACCTCGGTGGTCGGCTCGGCCGGCCGCACGCGCCTGGCCAGGTTCCCGGCGGCGATCGCGCCGGCGGTGGCGGCGATGCCGTCCAGCGGGCGCAGGCCCACCCGCACCAGCCGCAGCGCCAGCAGCGCCAGGGCGGCCAGCACCACGGCGCCGACCAGCGCCTCGACCAGCAGCAGGCGGCCGAGGGTCTCGAACACCCCGGCGAGCGGGACGGCCACCGCGACCGCCAGGTCGCCGCCGGCGACCGGGCCCGCCTGGACGCGGTAGGGCATGCCGTGGCCGCCCTCCGGCTCGGCGGTGAACCCCGCGGCCCGGCCCGACAGGTCCCTGGGCAGTTGGGGCGGCTCGGCCGCGAACCGGCCCCTGCCCTGCCACGACCGGCCCCTGCCCTGCCAGCCTTGGTGGGCGTCGCCGCCCGCCTGGCCGAGGGCGACCAGCCGCACGCGCCGGCCGGCCTCCCTGACCTCCACCCAGCCGGACTCCAGGCCCAGCCGGGCCGCCCCCTGCCCCTGGAAGCGGTCGACCCCCTGCACCCCGTCGGCGTGGACGGCCTCCTCCACCTGGATCCTGGCGGCGGTGAGCTGCTGGTCGACCCGGCCGACCAGGAACGCGCGCAGGGCCAGCCAGGTGGCCAGCCCGGAGGCGGCCAGCCCGACCGCGGCCAGCGCCAGCATCGCCAGCAGCAGCCGCCCCCGCAGCGACATCAGGCGCTCGGCAGGCGCAGGCTGTAGCCGGCGCCGCGCACGGTGTGGATCAGGGGCGGGCGGAAGCGGTCGACCTTGCGGCGCAGGTAGCTGACGTAGGTCTCGACGATGTTGTCGTTGCCGCCGAAGTCGTAGTGCCACACGGCGTCGAGGATCTGCGCCTTGGAGACCACCCGCCTGGCGTTGCGGACCAGGTAGCGCAGCAGCTTGAACTCGGTGGCGGTCAGCTGGATCGGCGTCCCCTGGCGCCAGACCTCGTGGGTGTCCTCGTCCAGCTCCAGGTCGGCGAAGGCCAGGCGTCCCGGCGACGCCGCCGGCCGGGTCCGGCGCAGCACCGCCCGGATGCGTGCGACCAGCTCCTCCAGGCTGAACGGCTTGGTGACGTAGTCGTCGCCGCCCACCGTCAGCCCGGCGACCTTGTCCTCGGTGCCGTCCTTGGCGGTGAGGAACACCACCGGCAGCGGGCCGTGGCTGGCGCGCAGCCGGCGGCACACCTCCAGGCCCTCCATGTCGGGCAGCATGACGTCGAGGACCACCAGGTCCGGCTCGAACCTGGAGGCCTGCGCCAGCGCCTCCCGGCCGCTGGCGGCGGCGGCCACCTCGAAGCCCTCGTAGCGCAGCGCCATGCGGACGAGGTCGGTGATGTTGGCCTCGTCGTCGACCACCAGGATGCGAGCCTCGGCCATGGACCCTCCCATCGCGCTCGGCGCGGCCCTCGCAGTATGCCGCGCCAACCTGGGAGCCGGCTGTGAGCGGGCTGGGCGCCGGCTGAGGAGCCGCGCCGGCTCTCGGCGAGTCCTCAGCGTGCTCCCAGCCGGCTCCCAGCACGGGCGCCTAGCCTCGGGGTGATGGCATCCCGACGAGGAGGTGGCTTCCGTGCCACTCGCGATACTGCTCGACGCCGCCGGCCGCGGCTTCTACGGACCGAGGGGGGATGGGGCCTGGTGGCCGATCGTGCCCCTGGTCGGCTGGCTGCTGACCCTGGCCGTCATCGGCCTGATCGTGTGGCTGGTCGTGCGGCGCCGCCCGGCGCCGTTCGCCGAGGGGCGTCCCGCCTGGTGGGGCCAGCAGCCCCCGTGGGCGGCGACCCCGCCGCGCCCGGACTCGGCGCTGGAGATCGCCCGGGCCCGCTACGCCCGCGGCGAGATGAGCCGCGAGGAGTTCCTGCGCGTCTCCAGCGACCTCGGCGGCCCGCCGCCCGGGCCGGAGCCGCCGCCTGACCGGACCGAGCCGACCCCCTGACCACCCGCCGCGCCGCCGGCCCCCGGCCCGGTTCCGCCTGGGCCGGGGGCCTCGGCCGCGCTCAGGCGAGGACCCTCCGCGCCCCGCAGGGCGGGCGCCGGTCGCCGCTCAGGGGCACAGCGTCGTCCGGTAGCGGCAGGCGACGATGCTGGGCGTCTCCACCGGCCGGCCGGCGTCGATGGAGGCGGCCAGGCGCACGAACTGGGCGTGCGACCACGCCAGCGGGGTGGCCGAGAAGGTGTTCTCCCCGGGCCGGAAGCGCGGGTCGCTGCCGACGGGCGGCCGGTGGTCCCAGACCTGCTCGGCCATCAGGTGGGTGGGGTCGTCGCGGGAGCGGGCCATGGTGTCGAGGTACTGCTGCGCGCCCTGGCCGGCGGCGAGGGCGTACTCCCCGCGCTCGCCGCTCAGCAGCGGCCAGCCGCGGCCCAGGGTCTCGCCCGAGCCGGGGTCGACGGGCTCCCACTGGCTGCCGTCGCGCTTCTCGCCGTAGCCGTCGAAGCTGGAACGGTGCCAGAAGGGGCCGTTCGGCGTCTGGTAGCGCAGCTCCCGGTCGACCACCGGCAGGGTGGAGCGCACGCCGGCGTCGGTCGCCGACTTCACCCCCAGGCGGACGACCTCGAGGAAGCTCGGGTCGACGACCCGCCGCTGGTCCACCAGCGGCCCACCGTCGGCGATCTGGATCTCCGCGCCGGAGTTGGCGTCGCCGTTGGCGGTGATGCGCAGGTAGTACGGCTCGGAGGAGAGCGGCCCGTTGCGGGTCAGCGTCCAGCGCTCCAGGTCGCGCTGCCAGGCGTCGGCGGTGGCCAGGTAGCGCGCGGCCGCGGCGGCCTGCCCGTTGCGCCGCGCCACGTCGGCGGCGCACACCAGGCCGGCGATCTCGGCGGCGATCGTCGCCGGCGAGTAGCCGCCGATGTTCTCCCAGCGCTCCTGCGGCGTGCTGGGCCCGCTGGCGACCAGGAAGTCCGCCGACCGGCGCACGTGGTCCCAGTCGCCCGGCCCGGTCCTGCCAAGCTGCCAGGCCAGCACGATGGGGAACGCCACCTCGTCCATCTGCAGCCCGCCGAACACCGGCTCGCCGTCCAGCCGGGAGTTCTGCGGGAACGACCCGTCCGGCCGCTGCTGCACCGACCACAGGTAGTCGAGCGCCCGGCCCGCCGCCGCGCGGTCGCCCGCCGCGAGCATCGCGGTGGCGATCTGGTAGAGGTCCCGCGACCACACCGCGATGTACACCGGCAGGTGCTGGAGCTCGTTCGCCCACGCCCACGGCCGGCCGGGGGCGGCGACGAAGCCGCCGGCGAAGGTCTTGTCCTCGTGGGCGGCCAGCACCATGACCGAGACGTCGTAGGTGGTGTGCCACGGTGCGGCGCTGTCGGGCACCGGCCGCAGCGACGACAGGTACCGGTGCCAGCCGGCCGAGTACGCCGCCCTGGCGTCGGCGAAGCCGCGGCCGAGCGCGGCGGCGGCGGTCGAGGCCGCGGCGTCAGGGCCCCTGGCGAACCCCAGCGCCAGGGTCAGCCGCTGCCCGCCCCCGACGCCGGTCAGCCGGGTCCGGCCGAGCTGCACCACGTTACCGCGGGCTGCGGCCTCGTACGACCAGTCCATGCGGAAGTCGTCGCGCAGGTCGCTCCACCCGTCGCTGCGGTCCATGTAGCCGCTGGAGGTCCGGCTGAAGCCGGAGGAGGCCAGCACCGCGCCGGCGAGCTCGCCGTCGCTGGCCAGCAGCCCACCGCGCCCGCTGCGGCCGGTGTCGTCGTTGCCATTGAGCCCCAGCCCGACGTCGTGGAGCACGTACACCGAGTACGGCTTCCCGGTCAGCGACTCGAAGCGGACGTCGACCAGCACCGCCGACCGGGCGGGGTCGGTGGTGTAGGTCTTGGTGATGCGGTACCGGCCCGAGCGCGCCGTGTTGACCTGCCGGTAGACGAGGCTGCGCCGGTCGACCAGCTGGACCTCCTGGTCGGTGGCGCTGTCCTCGCGGTCGGCGAAGGTCGCCCCGTCGGACACCACCAGCTGGGTGTCGCGGGTTGCCGGGGTGTCGATCCGCGGGAAGAACACCTCGCTGAGCGCGCCGCTGTTGAGCGTGTACCAGACCTTGCTGGCCTTGGTGCGTGCGCTGCCGAAGCCGTCCTTGTCACCGGGCGACCAGGTGGAGGCGGCGCCGGGGGCGCCGGGCGCGGGTGGCGCGGCGATCGCCGCGGTCGGCACGGCGACGCCGGCGAACGCCGCCAGCACGGCGGCCACGGTGAGCCGGGCGACGGCGCGGCGGGTCCGGCTGCCGGCAGGGACGCGAGGGGGGGCGTGACCGGGCATGGGCGGGCCTCCTGCTGCGGCGGAAGACGCCACGCCGCTACCCGGCTGGAACCGGGACGAAACGTGCGCGGGTCAGGGGGCTGCGGGGACCGAGACGCCGACGCCGCCGCGGGTGTCGGCGCCGTAGCGCCGCTTCTCCCGTTCCAGGTCCAGCGGTCCGATCCGCCTGCGGGCCGCGCGGGCCTGGTCGTCGAGCAGGTCGGCCGGCACCACCCAGGCGACCTCGAACTCGAGGCCGTCGGGGTCCTTGGCGTAGAGGCTCTTGGTGGTGCCGTGGTCGGACGCGCCGGCCAGTGCCCCGGCCTCGGCGAGCCTGGCGGCCAACCGCTCGAGCTCGGCGAGGGTGTCCACCTCCCAGGCCAGGTGGTACAGCCCGACGGTCTCGCGGCCCGCGGCCGACGGCGCCGCGCCGGCGCCGATCTCGAACAGGCCCAGGTCGTGGTCGTTGGTCGACCCCGGCGCCTGGATGAAGGCGGCCCCGCGGAACCCCTCGGGGGTCATGTCGACGCGCCGGAAGCCGAGCACGTCGGTGTAGAAGGCGACGCTGCGCTCGACGTCGCGGACGTAGAGCACGGCGTGGTTGAGGCGGTGGATCGGCATGGTGGATCCTCCCAGGCGGTCGGGCGGTCCAGGGTACCCTCGTGGAGCAGCGGCCGGTCGGCCCCGACGGCGTCGTCGTCCTCACCTACCGGCCGGCACGCAAGGACGCGGCGGCCTAGTAGGACCTGGGCAGCCGCAGGGAGTGCTCGGCCACGTAGTTGAGGATCATCTCGCGGCTGACCGGGGCGGTGCGCAGCAGCCTGGCCATCCACCAGAGGCCGGCGATGCCGTACTCGGCGGCGAAGCCGTTGCCGCCGTGCACCTGGATGGCGGCGTCGACCGCCTTGAGCGCCGCCTCGGCGGCCGCGTACTTGGCCATGTTGGCGGCCTCGCCGGCGCCGGGCACCCCGGCGTCCGTGGCCCACGCGGCCTTCTGGGTCATCAGCCGCGCCAGCTCGACCTCGATCTTGGCCACCGCCAGCGGGTGGGCGAGGCCCTGGTGGGCGCCGATCGGCACGTCCCAGACCTGGCGCTGGTTGGCGTAGGCGGCCGCCCTGGCGAGGGCGTAGCGGGCGGTGCCGTTGCCGGAGGCCGCGCCGATGATCCGCTCGGGGTTGAGGCCGTGGAAGACCTGGCGCAGCCCGTCGCCCTCGGTGCCGAGCAGGCGGTCGCCGCCGACGCGAACGTCGTCGAAGAACAGGAAGAACTGCCGCTCGGGCGCGGAGACCAGCAGCTCGATGGGGGTCCGCTCCAGGCCGGGCGCGTCGCGGTCGACGATGAACAGCGACAGCCGGCCGCGGCCGCTGCCCTCCTCGACGCCGGTGCGGGTGACCACCAGGATCGCGTCGGCCTCGTCGACCCCGGAGATGTAGTACTTGCGGCCGCTGATGCGCCAGCCGTCGCCGTCGCGGACGGCGGTGGTGTCGAGCTTGTGGGTGTTGGAGCCGGCGTCCGGCTCGGTGATCGCGAAGACCATCTTCAGCTCGCCGGAGGCCAGCCCCGGCAGCCAGCGTTCGCGCTGCTCCCCGGTGCCGAAGCGGGCCAGCAGCGTGCCGCAGATCGCCGGCGAGACCATCAGCAGCAACAGCGGGCAGCCGTGGGCGGCCAGCTCCTCGGTGACGATCGCCAGCTCGCTGATGCCCATGCCGCCGCCGCCGTAGCGCTCGGGGATGCTGACCCCGAGGTAGCCGGCGGCGCCGACGGCGCGCCACAGCTCGGTGGTCTTCTCGCCGGCCCTGGCCTTGGCGGCGAAGTACTCGTGGCCGAAGTCGGCGGCGATCTTGCCGACCGCCTCGCGCAGCATCGCCTGCTCGGCCGTCTCGCTGAAGTCCATGTCAGCCTCCTGGTTGTCGCCGTTCGACCAGCGCCCGCGGCAGGTCGACGACCCTGGCCCGCAGCCACTCGCCGAGCCCCTTGGCCTGGGGGTCGATCCGGGTCGACGAGGACACGCCCTCGCCGAGCAGCCCCACGACCTCGAAGTTGAGGGCCAGCAGGTTGGGCAGCTCGTGGCGGCGGACCTCCAGCGCGCGCGCCTCCGGCAGCAGCGCCCGGAAGCGCTCCACGGTGAGCAGGGCCGCCAGCCAGGCGTAGCCGTCCGGGCCGTGCGCCCAGACCCCGACGTTGGCGGTGCCGCCCTTGTCCCCCGACCGCGCGCCGAAGGCGCGCCCCAGCGGCGCCCGCACGGTCGGCCCGCCTGGCGGCGCCGGAGCCGCCGGGGCAGGCGCCGCCGCGGGGGCGGGCGCCGGCCGTGCCGCCCCGGCCGCCGGCGGCGGCTTCACCGTCAGGCGCTCGCCGCCGTCCAGGACCACCACCTGCTCGACCTCCTCGGCGCGGACCAGCGCCGGCCAGTAGACGCCGTAGGGGCTGGCGTCGCCGGGCGGCGTGGTGGTGTAGCAGCCCGGGTAGCTGGACAGCGCCAGCTCGATCGCCGCGTTGGAGAAGGCGCGCCCGACCCTGGCCGGGTCGGGGTCCTTGACGGTCACCCGCAGCTCCGCCACGGCCTCCTCGTTGCTGGCCGGGTCGGCGGCCGGCCGGCCCACCAGCCGGGCCTCGGCGGCCTGGAAGCGCCCGCGGCCGCCCAGGCGCTCGAACAGCGCCTCGGTGACCATCGCGGCCTTGGCCTCCACGTCCAGCCCGGTGAGCACGAAGCCCATCGTGTTGCGGAAGCCGCCCAGGTAGTTGACCGCGACCTTGAGCCGCCCGGGGGCCGGCTCCCCGCGCGTGCCGTGCAGCAGCACCCGGTCCGGGCCGGCGGGCTCGACCCTGACGGTGTCGAAGCGGGCGACCACGTCGGGGTTCTGGTAGGCGGGGCCGCCGAGCTCGTAGAGGAGCTGGGCGGTGACCGTGCCGACCGAGACCAGCCCGCCGGTCCCCGGGTGCTTGGTGACCACCGCGCTGCCGTCGGCGTGGACCTCGGCGACCGGGAAGCCGGGCGGCCGCCGGTCGGGCAGCTCCTCGAGGAAGGCGTAGTTGCCGCCGGTGGCCTGGGCGCCGCACTCCAGCACGTGCCCGGCGACCACCGCGCCGGCCAGCCGGTCCCAGTCGTCCGCCGCCCAGCCGAAGTGCCAGGCGGCCGGCCCGACGGCCAGGGAGGCGTCGGCGACCCGGCCGCAGACGACCACGTCGGCGCCGGCGTCCAGGGCGGTCACGATCCCCCAGGCGCCCAGGTAGGCGTTGGCGGTGACGGGCGCGACCCCGGCGGCGGCCAGCGGCGCGCCGGTGTCCAGGTGGGCGAAGGCCTCCCCCGCCGCCTGCAGCTCGGGGAGGCGGCCGAGCAGGTCGTCGCCCTCCACGTGGGCGACCCTGGCCGGCACGCCGAGCCGCCCGGCGAGCGCCCGCAGCTCGGCGGCCAGGCCGGCCGGGTTGAGCCCGCCGGCGTTGGCCACCACCTTGACGCCCCGGTCGACCGCCAGCCCGAGGCACTCCTCCATCTGCCGCAGGAAGCTGGTCGCGTACCCCTTGGCCGGGTCGCGGCCGCGCGAGCGCCACAGGATCAGCATGGTCAGCTCGGCGAGGTAGTCGCCGGTGAGCACGTCGATGGGGCCGCCCTCCAGCATCTCGCGGGGGGCGCCGTGGCGGTCGCCGTAGAAGCCGGAGCAGTTGGCGATCCGCAGGGGCGGCGGCCCGTCCACGTCAGCGGCCCTTCCACACCGGGGCGCGCTTCTCCAGGAAGGCCCGCGGGCCCTCCTGGGCGTCCTGGCTGCGGTACACCGGCTCGAACAGCCGCCAGCCCTCGTCGAGGGCCGCGTCCAGGTCGCGGCCGGCCGACGCGTGGACCATCGCCTTGGCCGCCCGCACCGACAGCGGCGCGTTGGCGGCGACGGCGGCGGCGAGCCGGCCGGCCTCCGCGCGCAGCGCCGCGCCGGGGACCACCAGGTTCACCAGGCCGACCTCGTAGGCGCGGCGGGCGCCGATCGGCTCGGCGGTCAGCAGCAGCTGCAGCGCCACCCGCGGGGGGACCAGCCACGGCAGCGGCGCCGCCCAGGGCGCGCCGCGCCCCCAGCGGGCCTCGGTGATGCCGAAGCTGGCCGACTCGGCGGCCACGCACAGGTCGCACATCTGCGCCAGCAGGAAGCCGCCGCCAAGGGCCGCGCCGTTGACCGCGGCGATCACCGGCTTGGTCACCTGGAGGTTGCGGCCCAGGTGCGGCGCCATGTCACGCGGCGGCACCGTCATGCCCAGCGCGGCCATCTCCTTGAGGTCCGCGCCGGCGCAGAAGGCGGCGTCGCCGGCGCCGGTGAGGACCAGCACCGCCACGGCCGGGTCGGCCTCGAAGCGGCGGAAGCCGTCCCACAGGCCCTCGCCGACCGCCCGGTTGATCGCGTTGCGCGCCTCCGGCCGGTCGATCACCAGCCACGCGACGCCGTCCTCGACGGCGTAGCGGACCGCCTCAGCCATCCTCGACCTCCTCCAGCACCGCCACCGGCGTGCCGGCGTCGACCTCCTGCCCCTCGGCCACCAGCACCTCGCGGACGCGGCCGGCGTGGGGCGCGCCGATGCGGTGCTCCAGCTTCATCGCCTCGACGACCACCAGCAGCGCGCCGGCGGCGACCCGGTCGCCCGGCGCGGCCGCGACCCGGCGGACGATCCCCGGCAGCGGCGAGGCCAGCGACCCCGCCGCCGTGGCCGCCTGGTCCTCCGCCGCCTGCGGGAACCGGGGCAGCTCCCGCAGCTCGGCGTGGCCCAGCGGGCCGTCCAGGTAGTGGACGTCGCCGACCCGGTGGACCTCGAACCGCCGCCGCACCCCCGCGACCTCCAGGTCCACCAGCCAGGTCCGCGCGCCACCCAGTCCGGGCCACGCCGCTGGGCGGTCCTGGTGGTGGCGCGCGGGGCTGGCTGGCCAGGTGGCTGGGCCGGCCGGGCGCGTTCCCCACAGCCGCGCTCCGGGGAGGGCCTCGCCGTCGACCTCCAGCGCCTCCAGGGCGCCGCCGCGGCCGAGGCGGTAGCCGACCGCCAGGACCCCGCCCTCGCCCTGGAGGTCGACCCGCTGGGGCTGCGAGGGGTTGTTGCGCCAGCCGGAGGGGACGGTCGCCTGGACGGTGGCGGCGGCGCGGCGCGCGGCCTGGGCGGCCAGGGCGGCGGCGGCCGCGTGCAGCCGCTCGGCTCCCGGGGCGGCGCCGGCGCCCTCGGCGGCCAGCGCCGCTGGCGGGTGGCGGTCCAGGAACGCCGTGTCGGTGTCGCCGGCCAGGAACGCCGGGTGGCGCAGCACCCCGACCAGCAGGTCGCGGTTGGTGGTGACCCCGTGCAGGCGGGCGCCGGCGAGGGCGGCGGCGAGCAGGCCGGCGGCCTCGGCGCGGCTGGGGGCGTGGGCGATCACCTTGGCGAGCAGCGGGTCGTAGTGGACGCCGACCACCGACCCGTTGGCCACGCCGGCGTCCACCCGCAGCCGGCCGCCCGACTCACCGGGGAACCCCCCTGGGATGCCCCGGGCCCCTCCTGGCGGCTGGTCGATCCGGAAGCGGTGCAGGGTGCCCGCCTGGGGCAGGAAGCCGCGCCGCGGGTCCTCGGCGTACAGCCGCGCCTCGACGGCGTGGCCGTGCATGCCCGCGCGGACCGCCTCCTCCGGCAGGGGCTCACCGGCGGCGACCAGCAGCTGCAGCCGCACCAGGTCGAGCCCGGTGACCGCCTCGGTGACCGGGTGCTCGACCTGGATGCGGGCGTTCACCTCCAGGAAGTAGAACCCGCCGCCCCGCTCCTCCGCGGGCCCCCCCGGCTCCAGCAGGAACTCGACGGTGCCGGCGCCGACGTAGCCGACCGCCTCGGCGGCGGCGACCGCCGCCTCGCCGAGGCGGTCGCGCAGGTCGGGGTGGACGGCCGGCGAGGGCGCCTCCTCGACCAGCTTCTGGTGGCGGCGCTGCACCGAGCACTCCCGCTCGAACAGGTGCACCACGCGGCCGTGGGCGTCGGCCAGGACCTGGACCTCGACGTGCCGCGGCGCCGCCAGCAGGCGCTCGAGGAAGACCGCGTCGTCGCCGAAGGCGGCGCCGGCCTGGCGGCGGGCCGCGTCCACGGCCTGCTGCAGCTCCGCCGGGTCGGCGACCACCCGCATGCCGATCCCGCCGCCGCCGAAGGTGGCCTTGACCATCACCGGCAGGCCGACGCGCTCGGCGGCGGCGAGCAGCCCGGCGCCGTCCAGCCCGGTCACCTCGGCGCCGGGCAGCACCGGCAGGCCGGCGGCGGCCATGACCCGCTTGGCCTCCACCTTGTCGCCCAGGACCGCCAGCACCTCCGGCGGCGGCCCCACGAAGGTGAGGCCGCGCTTGCGGCAGCCCGCGGCGAGCTCGGGCTGCTCGGCCAGGAACCCGTAGCCGGGGTGGACCGCGTCGGCGCCGGTCCGCTCGGCCGCCTCCAGCACCGCGTCCACGCGCAGGTAGGACTCGGCCGGGGTGACGCCGCCGAGCGGTACCGCCTCGTCGGCCTCGGCCACGAACAGGGCGTCGCGGTCCGGGTCGGCGAACACCGCCACGGTGGCGATGCCCATGCCGCGGGCGGTGCGCAGCACCCGCCGCGCGATCTCGCCGCGGTTGGCGACCAGCAGCCTGGCGATCACATCCGGAACACGCCGAAGGAGCCCGTGCCCGCCACCTCCCCCGAGTGGCAGGCCGACAGGGCGATGCCCAGCGCGGTGCGGGTGTCGCGCGGGTCGAGGACGCCGTCGTCGTACAGCAGCCCGGTGTTGAACAGCGCCGTCGACTCCGCCTCGACCTGCCCCTCGACCGCCTGGCGCATCGCCCGGTCGGCCTCATCGTCGAAGGGCCGGCCCGCCTTCTCCGCCGACTGCCGGGCCAGGATCGACATCACCCCGGCCAGCTGCTCGGGGCCCATCACCGCGGTCCTGGACGCCGGCCAGGTGAACAGGAAGCGCGGGTCGTAGGCGCGCCCGGCCATGCCGTAGCCGCCGGCGCCGTAGGAGGCGCCCAGGATGAGGGTCAGGTGCGGCACGGTGGAGTTCGACACCGCGTTGAGCATCTTGGCCCCGTCCTTGATGATGCCGCGCTGCTCGTAGGCCTTGCCGACCATGTAGCCGGTGGTGTTCTGCAGGAACACCAGCGGCAGGTCGGCCTGGTTGGCGAGCTGGATGAAGTGCGCCGCCTTGTTGGACTCCTCGGAGAACAGCACCCCTTGGGCGTTGGCCAGCACGCCCACCGGGTAGCCGTGGAGCGACGCCCAGCCACACACCAGGTTCTGGCCGTAGAGCGGCTTCCACTCCTCGAAGCGGGACCCGTCCACGATTCGGGCCAGCATCTCGTGGACGTCGGCGGGGACCCGCAGGTCGACCGGGGCCAGGCCGAGCAGCTCCTCGGGGTCGTGGACGGGCTCGTCGGCCGGCCGGGTCGGCCCCGGGCCGAGCTTGCGCCAGTTGAGGTCGCGGACCACCTGGCGGCCGAGGCGGATGGCGTCGCGCTCGTCGGCGGCGAGGTGGTCGGCCAGCCCGGAGGTGCGGGCGTGCATCTCGGCGCCGCCCAGCTCCTCCTCGTCGGCGTCCTCGCCGGTGGCCATCTTGACCAGCGGCGGCCCGCCGAGGAACACCTTGGCCCGCTGCCTGACCATGACGGTGTGGTCGGACATGCCGGGCACGTAGGCGCCGCCCGCGGTCGAGCTGCCGAACACCAGCGCGACCGTGGGCACGCCGGCCCGCGACAGCCGGGTGAGGTTCCGGAACACCGCGCCGCCGGGAATGAAAATCTCCGCCTGGGTGGGCAGGTCGGCGCCGCCCGACTCGATGAGCTGCACCAGCGGCAGCCGGTTGCGCTCGGCGATCTCCATCGCCCGCAGCGTCTTCTTCAAGCCGAACGGGTTGGTGGCGCCGCCGCGCACGGTCGGGTCGCTGGCGGTGATGACGCACTCCACGCCCTCGACGACGCCGACGCCGGTGACGCCGCTGGCACCCACCGGGAACTGGCTGCCCCAGGCCGCCAGCGGCGACAGCTCCAGGAACGGCGCGTCGCGGTCCAGCAGCAGCTCGATCCGCTCCCTGGCCAGCAGCTTGCCGCGCGCCCGGTGCCGGGCGACGTAGCGCTCGCCGCCGCCGGCCCTGGCCTTCGCGAGCTGCTCGGCGATCTCCTCGAGCAATTTGAGGTTCGCGCTCCGGTTGGCGCGGTAGCTCGCGGACGCCTGGTCGAGCCGGCTGGCCAGCACGCTCATGGTTACCGCAAGGTAACCACGCCGCCCCGGTGCGGTCCAGCAGCGCCGCGTCGTTGGGACCACGTCCAGGTCAACCTCGCAGGCGGCGGTTCACCACCTTGCAGGTCGTGGACCATCCAGTCAGCCACCTCCAGGCAGCCGAACCGCACGCACCGGCGCCCGTCCCGGTCCGACCCGGCCGGGGGCACCCGGCGTGAGCGAGCAGCAGCAACGCCGCCAGCAGCCAGCCGGCCAGCAGCCGGATGGCGGTCCTCATCGCTGCCGCTGGCCGTGCGAGCCACGGCCCTCCCAGTCCGGCGCGATCCCACGCAGCGAGTCCCCTGCCAGCACACGGCGGGCACCCTGGCGGACCAGCTCATGCTTGGCCGGGTCGGTCGGCACGAGCGCGCCCCGCTCACGCCTCAGGGCTGGAGGGCCGCAGAGGGTCCCTGATGCCCTGTTCATGGACGTGCACGAGAGCCTGCCCGAGGGGCCACCGCCAAGGACGTCGCCCAAGCGCATGCGGCCGGCGTCAGGACCCAGGACCCGTACGGGGTCGACTACCTCAAGGTCTTCCGCCTGGTCGAGGCGCCCGACGCCGAGACCGCCGTGCGCGTGCACCGCGAAGCCCACGGGCTGGCGACCGACCACACCTACCAGGTAGAGGAAGGCGTCCAGGCAGCAGCCGCTAGCCAGGTAGCTTCGCCGCGAGGACGTCGACCGGCTCGATCACCGGCGCCTGCGCCAAGAGCTCGGGCGCCTGCGCCATCAGGGCGGCCGCCACCTGGCCACCAAGGTGGGCTTGGCGGCCGGCGTCGTCGGGGAAGGCGTCGAAGATCCCGAACTCCGATGCGCCAAGGCGGATCGCGAACCACGCGATGGTTGCCGGTTCCTCCTCCGCCAGGGCCAGCCCTCCCTCCAGGAAGCTGGTTACCTCAGCTTCTTTGCCGGGCTTGGCGACCAGGCGAACAAGCAGCCCCACCGTAACCATCATCGGTCTCCCTTCGACGAACGTGCGGCCCTCGCCAGGCAAGACCGCGGGTCGGGCATCCTACTGCGCGAGGAGCTGCCGATCGACCTGCAGCCGCCCATGGGCCGTGGGCCAGCCTCCAGCAGGACGCGCCACCTGCAGGCCCCGATGCGGTACGTCCCACGTCACATGCTGAGGAGACCACGTTTCGTTAGACGCTAACATTTGTTAGTATCTAACATATGAAGGACGACCAAGCGATCGGGCTCCGTGAGCGCCAGCGGGCCCGCACCCGGCGGTCCATCCAGGAGCACGCCATGCGGCTGTTTCTCGAGCGCGGCTACGACGCCACCACCGTCAGCGACGTGGCCGCCGCGGCCGAGGTCTCCCACATGACCGTCTTTCGCTACTTCCCCACCAAAGAAGCCCTCGTCCTGGCCGACGACTACGACCCGCTGCTGGTGGCGCGGATCACGGCGCGCCCGGCCGGCGAGCCGCTGCTGCGCCGGCTCCAGGCGGGGCTGCTCCAGGCCCTCGCCGAGGTCCTGGACGCCGACCAGGAGCTGCTGCTGGCACGCACACGGTTCATCCTGGCCACGCCCGCGCTGCGAGCGCGCCAGTGGGAGACCCAGTACGCCACCCAGCAGGCCGTCGTCGCCGCGCTTCGTGGCCACACCACCACTACAGACCCCGAGCAGGAGTTCCGGGTGTGGGTCACCACCGGCGTGTGCCTGGCCGCCGCAGCCGCCGCGATCATCCGCTGGGCCCAGCAGGACGGCCGCCCCGACCTCCTCGAACTCACCCGGCATGCCCTCGCCGTCGTCGCCGAGGAGGCCGCACGATGACCGTTCCCACAATCCAGACCCACGACCTCACCAAGCGCTACGGCTCCACCCTAGCCGTGGACGGCCTGACGATCCGGGTGGCACCGGGGGAGATCTACGGGTTCCTCGGGCTCAACGGCGCGGGCAAGTCCACCACGATCCGGATGCTGCTTGGCCTGACCCAGCCGTCACGGGGCGCGGCGTTGCTGTTCGGCGGCAGGGTCTCGGGCGGCGGTGTGGGGCCGTGGCGGCGCGTGGGCTACCTCGTGGACGCCGCGCACGCCTATCCCGGCCTGACCGTCGGTGAGAACCTCGAGCTCGCCCGCCGCCTGCACGGCGTCACCGACCCCGGCGCGGTCGACCGGGCGATCGAACTGCTCGGCCTCACCGCCTACCGTGATCGGCGCGCCGGGATCCTCTCCCAGGGCAACCTCCAGCGCCTGGGCCTGGCCAGGGCGCTGCTTCACCAACCTGAGCTGCTGGTGCTCGACGAGCCGGTCAATGGGCTGGACCCGGCGGGCATCGTCGAGGTGCGGGAGCTGCTGCGGCGACTTGCCCACCAGCACGGCGTCACCGTCTTCATCTCCAGCCACATCCTGGCGGAGGTCGCCCGGCTGGCGACCCGGATCGCCGTCATCGACCACGGCCGGCTGCTCGCCGAGCTGGACGCCGACGACCTGGAGCGCCGCTCCCACCCGCGGCTGCTGGTCGACGCACGCGACCGCACCGCCGCAAGAGCGGCACTCCAGACCCACGGCTTCCAGGTCGTCGATGACGGCGACGGCGGGCTGGCGCTGGAGGACCCCCGTGCCCTGGAGCATCCCGAGGACGTCGCGTCGTTCCTGGTGGCCGCATCGGCCCCGCCGACCTCGCTGCACGTCTGGCAGGAGGATCTCGAGACGTTCTTCCTGCGTCTGCTCTCCGAGCACCAACACCAGGGAGCTGCCAGATGACCACGCACCTGCCGGCCGCGCTGTGGGCCGAGGCGCTCAAGCTCCGCCGCTCGCGGGTGCCCTGGGTGACCGCGGCGGTGCTCGCCCTCACGCCGCTGCTGGCCGGCCTGTTCGTGCTCGCTGCCCGCGATCCGCAGACCTCCGGGCTGGTCGGCGGCAAGACGCAGATGGTGGGCGTGACCGCCGACTGGGCCGGCTACTTCACGCTCCTGACCCAGATCGACGCGGTCGGCGGTCTGCTGGCCCTGGGCGTGGTGACCGCGTGGGTGTTCGGCCGGGAGTTCAGCGACCGCATGGCGGTCGACCTGCTGGCGCTGCCCACGCCGCGCGCGGTGATCGTCACGGCGAAGTTCCTCCTCATCGTGGCCTGGTCCGCGGTGGCCACCGCGCTGGTGCCCCTGGTCGCCCCGGCCGTCGGCGGCGCACTGGGCCTGCCCGGCTGGTCCACCGGTCTGCTGTGGGAGACCGTCGGCCACTTGGCGGTCCTGTCCGGCCTCAACACGCTGCTCGTCACCCCCGTCGCGCTGGCCGCCAGCATCGGCCGCGGCTACCTGCCTGCCATCGGCCTGGTCCTCATCGCCATCGCGCTGGCGCAGGCCATGGCAGCGATCGGGGCCGGCGCCTGGTTCCCGTGGTCGGTGCCCGCGCTGGCAAGCGGTATCGCGGGTGCGGCCGGCGGCGCGATCTCCGCTACCAGCTACCTGCTGGTCGGCCTCACCGCGCTGGCCGGGGCGGTCCTCACCATGGCCTGGTGGCGCCTCGCCGACCAGCGGTAGAGAAGCGCCACCTACTTTGACGAGGCGCGGCCCTCTACGGCCGCAACCCAGACCCCGTCAGGCCGCGCCCCGGCTGGGCGCACGGGTCACCACCCGGCGGCCGACAGGCGCGAGAGCTCGCGTAGCTTGAGTGCCAGCTCGACCTGCAGGCGCAGCTCCCCCCGGCAAGGGTCGCCCCCGAGCAGGCGGCGGATCGTCTTCAGCCGGTAGGCGAGCGTGTTGGCGTGGACGTAGAGGCGTCGCGCCGCCTCGGCGGCGTTGTAGTCAGCGTCCACGTAGCTGCGAAGCGTGGCCACGAGGTAGGTGCCGTGCTCGGCGTCGTAGCGCTCGAGCGGGCCGATGGCGTGGTCGACGAAGTCCAGGTGATGCCGGAACCCGCCGCCGCCGAGCAGGACACGATACACGCCGAGATGCTCGAACACGACGGGCCGATCGACGATATCGAGGGTCGTGGCGGCCACGGACGCCTGCTCGGCCTGGTGCATTCCCTGCCCGAGGTCGGCCGCTTTGCGCACGGGTGAGCCGAGCGCAAGGCGGACCCGCACCCCCGGGCGGATCGCGTCGGCGGCCTCGCGACTGCGAGCGAGCAGCTCGCCGGCCAGCTCGAGGTCCCGCTCGGCGTCGTCCACCGCCGCCGGCAGCAACAGCAGAAAGCCCGAGCGCCAGGGCACCACGACCCCGTCCCCGACCGTCTGAACGCAGAGCTGCTGGAGGGTCGGATACAGGCGCGTCCCGGGGTCCTGGACCTCATCGGTCCAGCGGGCCTGCAGGCCTCCGGTGGGGCTGCGCCAGCTGACATGCAGCTGGGCGACCCGGAAGGGGCCGATCGCGTGGTAGCCCAGGTCGGCGAGCACGCGGTGGGCGTCCCGCTTGTCGCTGTAGGCGCCGCTGAACAGCTCACGCAGCAGGTCGCCCTTGAGCCGGGACTCCAGCTCGTAGGCGGTGCGCTCCCGCAGCATCTCCAGGGCGAATGTTGAGGCGGCGTGCTCGATGGCACGCGCGTCGATCTGGTCGAGCGGCTTGGCGGCGTCGAGAACCGCCAGGTAGCCGCCGAAGTGGCTGCCGACTCCGATCGGGGTCAGCGCGGGACGGTCCGCTCGATCGGCGTGCGGGCGCCACCAGCTCTCACCCTGCCCGCCGTCGCGCCAGTCCTCGCGTGGCTGCGGCTGCTCGGGCCAGCCGGCGGTGGCCAGCGGGCGCAGCGCCGGGTCGAGGACCATCACCGGCCGGTCGACGAGCGTGGCCAGGCGTTCGGCCATCGGGGCCATCCCGGGGGCTTCGAAGGCCGTCCAGGACAGCTCCCGCTGGAGGAAGATGGCGCGCTCCAGCTGGCGGCGCTGCTCGCGGACGTCGCGGAACATGCGCGCGGACTGGACGCTGACAGCCAGAAGCGGGGCGACCAGGTCGAGCAGCTTGAGATCCTCGTCGGTGAACGGTCCGCCGCGCTTGTTGATCGCGTGGCACACCCCGATCGCCTGGTCCTCCACGACCAGGGGGACCGAGATCGTACTGCGGGTATGGAACAGCCGCACGAAGCGCCGGATGAGGCGGGGGTCGCGCTCGGCGTCGTTGGACATGTAGGGCGATCGGGACAGGAAGACCCGCACCGCATTGCCGCCCTCGCGCAGCGACACGTGGTAGGCGGCGATCGTCTCGGGATCGTCGATGCCGAACGCCGGCTGCTGGAGCACCAGCTCGGACCGTTCGGGGTCGTAGAGCATGAAGCCGGCGGACTCGGCGTCCAGCAGCTCGCTGATGGTCTGGATGAGCGTGGCCAGCGCCTGCTCGTAGTCCGCGGTCGAACTCATCGCCCGGCCGACCCGCACCAGGGCCAGGACCCGGCGCTCGTCCGCCTCGTCGACCATCGCGACGTCCTTCCGCGACTTCCCTTCCCGCATCTTGTGGGAGCCTAACAGACCTGCGCTCCGCATTTCGTGGGGCGGTCACATGGACGGGCCCACTGGTGGCGCGCAGGATGCGATGGGACGCGGCCGGCTCGAGGGAGGCGCCGATGTACACCGTCGACATCGACACCGGGGGCACAATGACCGACGGGCTGGTGTCCGACGGCGCCACCGTCCTCGCGATCAAGGTGGACACGACCCCCCACGACTACACGGTGTCGTTCCGCCAGGTCCTGGCCGACGCGGCGCGGCAGCTGGGCTTCGGCGAGGACCTGGGCGCGTTCCTCGACCAGGTCTCGGTGATCCGCTGGTCCTCCACGATCACCTCGAACGTCATCGGCGAGCGCAAGGGCTCCAAGCTCGGCGTGCTGGTGCGCCAGGGCCACGAGCGCGACCTCTACGGCCAGGGTCCCTCGCCGGTGGTCGGAACCCTCGTGGCCGAGCACGACCTGATCGGGCTGGCCGAGGACGCGGACGAGCAGGCCGTGCTGGAGGGCGTGCGGCGGCTGTTCGAGGACGGGGCGCGCCGCATCTGCGTCGCCCTTGACAGCTTCCCCGACGCGGCCCCCGAGCAGCAGGTCAAGAAGACCGTCGAGCGGCAGTACCCCGACCACTTCCTCGGCGCGGTACCGGTCCTGCTGGGCAGCGAGATGGCCCAGGTGGGCGACGCCGCGACCCGCGCCAACGCCGCCGTGATCAACGCCTACGTCCACAGCCAACTGGCGTCGTCGCTGTTCAAGGCCGAGGACCTGCTGCGCTACGACGAGGGCTGGGACGGTCCGCTGCTGGTCGGCCACACCAACGGCGGGGTCGCGCGGGTCGGCAAGACCAAGGCCGTCGACACGATCGAGTCCGGGCCGATCTTCGGGACCCACGGGGCCGCCTGGTACGCGCGGCGCTACGGCCTGGGGCCGGTCGTCTGCCTCGACGTCGGCGGCACGACCGCCAAGGCGAGCCTGGTCGAGGCGGGCGCGCCGCGCTTCACCCGCGACGGCGACATCTTTGGGATCCCGCTCCGGACCCCGCTGGCGTTGCTGCGCTCGGCCGTGCTGGGCGGCGGCAGCGTGGCCCGACCGGAGGGCGGCGGGGTCAGGCTCGGCCCCGACAGCATGGGCGCCGCCCCCGGGCCGGCCTGCTACGGCCTCGGCGGCGATCAGGCCACCCTGACCGACGCCTTCCTGGTGCTCGGGTACCTGGACCCGGAGGCGTTCCTGGACGGGCGGCGCACGCTGGACGTCGAGGCAGCCCGCGAGGTGCTGCGGCGCCAGGTCGCCGACCCGCTGGGCGCCCCGGTGGCCGAGGTCGCGCGGCGGATCGTGGATGCAGCCTTCGGCATCGTCGCTGAGCTGGTCGGGTCGACGCTCGCCCGCGCCGGCGTCGAGCCCGGGGAGGCGACGCTGTTCGCCTACGGCGGCAACGGCGGGCTGTTCGCCGCGCCGGTGGCCGAGCGGCTGGGGATGGCCACGGCCCATGTGTTCGTGCTCAGCCCGGTGCTGTCGGCCTTCGGCTCGGCAGTGTCCGACGTGGTCCACGTCTACGAGCGGACCGTCGGGGTCGACGCCTCGGACGCCGCGGTCGACCAGGCGGTCACGGCCATGACGGAGACGGCCCGGCGCGACCTGGCCGGCGAGGGGTTCGACCCCGACGGCGCCGAGATCGAGGTCGAGCGGGACACCGACGAGCGCGGCCGCGTCGAGGTCGTGCGCGTGCGGGCCCGCAAGCGGCTGCCGTCGCACGGCCCGCCGCCGCGGGCCGCCGGCGCGGCGACGGCCGCACCCTCCACCGGCCCGCTGGTGCTGCCCGACGGGAGCAGCGTCGACGCGCCGTTCCACGACTGGAACGCGCTCGCGCCCGGCACCCGGGTCGACGGGCCGGCGGTCGCGGCCGGGGGCAGCATGACCTGCCTCGTGCCGCCCGGCTGGGCCCTTGAGATCGACCAGCTCGGCGACGCCGTGCTGCGCCACGGCGACCGGTGAAGGAGGCACGGCGATGCCCCGCCTGCGCATGACCGAGTACCTCGACCTCGACCTGGACGCCGAGGTGTGGCGCTGCAACCGCTGCGGCGCCGAGCTGACCTCCGCGCGGAACCCCTACAAGCAGGGTTGCCTGGTGCACGACCGCGACCCGCGCGAGGTCCACCCGCCCCTGATCGACGGCGACTTCTCCTTCTCCCCCGACCCCGAATGGGTACGGATCCTCGAGTTCTACTGCCCCGGCTGCGGCGTGCAGATCGAGACCGAGTACCTGCCGCCCGGCCATCCCGTCACCGTCGACATCGAGCTCGACCTCGACCGGCTGAAGCGGCGCATCGCCGCCGGGGAGGTCCAGGTGTCCGAGGGACGGCTGGTCGCCCCCGACCGGGAGGGGGCGGCATGAACGCCCCGACGGCCGGCCAGCTGAACTCGGTCGACATCGACGTCGGTGGGACCTTCACCGACTGCGTGCTCACCCTCGAAGGGCGGCGCGTCATCGGCAAGGCGCCGACCACGCCCTACGACCTGTCGGTGTGCTTCATGAACGCCATCGAGGAGGTCGCCGCGGAGGCAGGGGTCGAGATCGAGGACCTGCTGCCGCGCCTGGACGTGGTCCGGTACTCCACCACCGTGGCCATGAACCGCCTGATCGAGCGGCGCGGGCCGCGGGTCGGGCTGATCACCACCGAGGGGCAGGAGGACGCCATCCTGATCGGCCGCGGCGCCCAGTGGATCGACGGCCGGCGGCTCGACGAGCGGCGCAACCTGGCCACCCAGCGCAAGCCGGCGCCGATCGTCGACCGGACCATGATCGTCGGGGTCAAGGAGCGCATCGACTCCACCGGCGCGGTGCTGCGCCCGCTGGACGACGGCGACGTGCGGCGCAAGCTGCGGGTGCTGATGGACCGCGGCGCCCGCTCGATCGTGGTCTCGCTGCTGTGGAGCTTCGCCAACCCGGCGCACGAGCTCCGGGTGAAGGAGGTCATCCGCGAGGAGTACAAGGAGTACCACATCGGCTACCTGCCGGTGGTCCTCTCGCACCAGGTCGTGGCCAAGCTCGGCGAGTACGAGCGCACCATGACCGCCGTGCTCGACGCCTACCTGCAGCGGGCGATGCAGACCGAGCTGTCGGCGACCTGGGACCGGCTCCGCGAGCTCGGCTACCGCGGCAGCTTCCTGATGATCCACAACTCCGGCGGCTCCGGCGAGGTGTTCAAGACCACCGCCAGCCGCACCTACAACGGCGGCCCGGTGTCGGGCCTGATGGGCTCCTACCACCTGGCGACCGAGCTGGGGTTCAGGAACGTCGTCGCCGGGGACATGGGGGGCACCAGCTTCGACATCGGGCTGGTCGTGGACCAGAGCGTCCGCAACTACGAGTTCCGCCCCGTGATCGACCGCTGGATGGTCGGCATCACCATGCTCCAGACGCTGTCGATCGGCGCCGGCGGCGGGTCGATCGCCTGGATCAACCGCGAGCTCGGCGGCCAGCTGAACGTCGGGCCGCGCAGCGCCGGCTCGGACCCGGGCCCGGCCTGCTACGACCAGGGCGGCACCGAGCCGACCGTCACCGACGCCGACGTCGTGCTTGGCTACATCAACCCCGACACCTACTACGGCGGGCGGATGGCGCTGGACCGCGCCAAGGCCGAGCAGGCCATCCGGTCCCGGATCGCCGGGCCGATGGGCATCGGGGTCGAGGAGGCCGCCGCGCTGATCCGCCGCATCGTCGACCAGAACATGCACTCGGCGATCAAGCGCGAGATCCACCTGCGCGGCTACCACCCCGAGGACTTCATCCTGTTCGCCTTCGGCGGCGCCGGTCCGACGCACGTGTCGGGGTTCCTCGGCGACCTGGCCAAGGCGGTGATCTTCCAGTCGGCGCCGGTGTTCTGCGCCCTCGGGTCGTCGATCATGGACATCATCCACGTCTACGAGACGTCGCGGCGGATGATCGTGATGACCCCGATCACCCAGGAGCTGACCGGCGACTACGACACCTTCAACCAGGTGGTCGACGCGCTGATCGACCAGGCGAGGACCGACCTGAAGGCCGAGGGCCTGCCGGTCGACGAGGCCGAGTTCAGCCTCGAGCTCGACATGCTCTACGGCGGCCAGGTGAACGTGAAACGCACCGCCTGCCCGGTGCTCCACCTGCGCACCGGCGAGGACGTCCAGGCGCTGTACGACGAGTTCGAGCGCGAGTTCTCCGAGTCGTTCAGCCCGCTCGTGGTCAACAAGCCCGGCGGCGTCTACCTGGACAACTTCGTGCTCAGGGTGACCGTGCCGACGCCCAAGCCGACCCTGGCCGAGCATCCGCTGGAGGACGGGGACGCGCCGCTGTCGGGCAAGCGCCAGGCCTGGTGGCCCGGGCTCGGCTGGACCGACACCTCGCTCCACGACGCGGGCGGGCTGCGGCCCGGCCACCGGGTCACGGGGCCGGCCATCGTCGAGGCCCCGCTCACCACGGTGGTGGTCCCGCCGGGGCTGCGGTACTCGATCGACCGGCACGGCTTCGGCGTGCTGGAGCACCAAGGAGGCGACCGCTGATGGCCATCCCGACGCTCGAGCAGAAGCTGGCCTGGCTCAAGCCGACCCCGCTGGGCGATGCCGAGCGCGACGCCATGCGCGAGCTCGACCTCGGCGAGTACGAGATCGGCTTCCAGCGCACCAACGACATCCTCGACGAGGGCATGGACGTGTTCGTCCGGTCCTGCCGCAGCGCCATGGGGATCGCCGGCGACTCGCTGGTCGGCATCTTCACCGCCGACGGCGACATGGTGAACGGCTCGCTCGGGACCTACCTCCACGCCGTGATCCCACCCCTGGTCATCAAGTTCATCCTGCACAACTACGCCGACAACCCGGGCATCAGCGACGGCGACCTGTGGTTCGCCAACGACGCGGTCTACGGCGGGATCCACAACCCCGACCAGCTCGTGGCCATGCCCGTGTTCTACGAGGGCGAGCTGATCGCCTGGACCGCGGCCCTGGTCCACACCACCGAGACCGGCGCCTCCGAGCCCGGCGGCATGCCGATCGGGGCGGCCGCCCGCTTCGAGGAGGGGCTCAACCTCCCCCCGACCAAGATCGGCGACAACTTCCGGCTGCGCGACGACATCGTCACGCTGTTCGAGGCCTTCGGGATCCGCGCGCCGCAGATGGTCGCGGTCGACCTGAAGGCCCGCTGCACGGTCGCCGACCGGGTCCGCCGCCGGCTGGTCGAGTTCTGCGACCGCGACGGCGTCGACTATGTCAAGACGCTGTTCCGGCGCATGCTCGAGGTCGCCGAGCAGGGCGCCCGCAACCGGATCCGCACCTGGGCCGACGGGGTCTACCGCTGCGTCACCTTCGCCGACGCCGTCGGGCTCCAGCAGGGCCTGGTCCGCTCCTGCTTCATGACCCTCGTCAAGGAGGACGACCACCTGACGGTCGACTTCACCGGCACGGGCCCGGAGACGGCGTCGTCCTACAACGCCCACCCCCAGGCCGCCATCGGGCACTTCGCCAACTACGTCTACGAGTACATGTTCCACGACCTGCCGATCGGCAACGGGACCTTCGCCCCGATCGACTTCGTCTTCGAGCCGGGCACCTGCCTGTACCCCGACGTGCGCGCCGCCACCAGCAACTCGGTGATGATCGCCACCGGCGTGATGAGCGCGGTGCACAACACCTTCGCCAAGGCGGTGTTCTCGACCGAGCACTGGCGCCAGGCGGGCGCCTCGATGGGCAACGGCGGCAACGCGATCGTGCTCGCCGGCCTGTCGCAGTGGAACGCGCCGTTCGCCGACATGCTGGCCTACTCCATCAACACCGAGGGGCAGGGGGCGCTGCCCACCATGGACGGCATGAACGCCTTCGGGTTCCCCTGGTGCCCGGCGGGTCGCGCCCCCGACACCGAGCTGGTCGAGAACGAGTTCCCCCTGTTCATCCCCATCTCGTCGCACTGGAAGGACTCCGCCGGGCACGGCAAGTACCGCGGCGGGGTCGGGACGGCCCAGCTGTGGGTCGCCCACCACGTCCCGATGGTGTTCATGATGTCGATCGCCGACAACTCCAAGGTGCAGACGCCCCAGGGCCTGTTCGGCGGCTACGCCCCCTGCACCATCCCCGGCGTGAGCATCGCCGGGGCCGACCTCATGCAGCAGCTGCGGGAGGGTCGGGCCATCGACCTCGACATCACCGAGGTCCTCCGGACCCACAGCGTCGGCGGCCAGTGGGGCAACGAGTTCCAGGGCCGCGCCCCCCGCCCGTACATGCAGAACGACGTGATCACGGTCGCGTTCGCGACCGGCGGCGCCGGCTACGGCGACCCCCTGGAGCGCGACCCCAGGGCCGTCGGCGACGACATCGACAAGGGCCTGGTCTCCCAGTGGGCGGCCGAGCATGTCTACCACGTCGCCTACGACCCCGAGCGGCACCGCGTCGACGGCCCGGAGACCGAGCGGCTGCGGGCGGCCGAGCGCCAGGCCCGGCTGGCCCGCGGCCGGCCCTACGCCGAGTTCGAGGCCGAATGGCTCCAGCGCAGGCCGCCCGAGGAGATCCTGGCCAACTACGGCAGCTGGCCCGACGCCAAGCCGCTCCAGCCGCTCATGCGCCCCTAGCGCCGACGTGACCGCCCGCAAGCGCGCCAAGCTCCTGCTGCGGGGCCGTCCCGTCGACGCCCCGCTCCTCTGCCCCCTGGCCGTGACCCAGGCGGCGGAGATCGACGCCCGGCCCGTCCCGCAGTTCCTGGCCGACCCGACCAGGCTCTGCACCGGGCTGCGGGCGCTGTCGGAGGCGCTGGCCACCGGCGTGATCGTGACCGCCGACGGCCGCCGGGAGCTGCTCACCGACGGCGCCCAGGCGGCGGCCGCGGTCGAGGCGACCCGGCGGCTGTCGGTCACGGCGGGCGACGACGCCATCGCCGCCGCGCTGCCGGGTCCGTCGCGCGGCGACGACCTGCTCCCGCTCGTCCGCGCGTTCCTCGAGGCCGGGGCCAACCTGCTCCTGCTGGTCGAGGAGCAGCCCCTGCCGGCGGGGTTGGGCCCGAGCTGGCGGGCGGTGGCCACCACGGTGGCCAACGTCGCCCGCTTCCACCAGGCGCTCCCCGTGGTCGTGCTCGCCGGCGGCGCGGAGGACGCGGCGGCCGGACCGCCGGGCGCTGTGGTCTGCGTGCCGGATCCCGTGGCCGGCCAGGGGCTGGCCCTGGCGGCAGACCCGGCCGGGTGGCGGCCAGTGGCCGGGGACATGCCGGTCGTGACCACCCTCGGCCCGGCCGGGGGTGGGTTCGCCGCGGTCAGGGAGGCGCTCGGGAGGCTGACCCGATGACCGCCTACTGGGACCCCGAGCTCGAGACGATGCCCTGGGCCGAGCTGCGGCGCTGGCAGGCCGGGCAGGCCGGCGCGTGGCTGGCGGCGCTGCCCGGGCGGTCGCGGTTCCACCGGGACAAGCTGGCCGGGGCCAGGCTGCCCGAGCGGCCCACCGACCCCGGGTTCCTGCCCGACCTGCCGTTCACGACCAAGGAGGAGCTGCGCGTCTCCCAGCAGGAGGGGCGGCCGGGGGAGCCCTTCGGACGGCACCAGGGCGTCCCGCTGGTCGACGTCGCCCAGATGCTGTCCTCCTCGGGCACCACCGGCGACCCCCTCAACTTCGCCCTGACCGCGACTGACCTGGAGGTCTGGCGCGAGGGGATCGCCACCGGCTTCTACGCCGCAGGGGTCCGCGACCACGACGTGGTCGCTCACCTCGTCGGCCTGCCCGGGGTGGCGGGCGGCCTGCCCTATGCCGACGGGTTCCGCCGCATCGGGGCGGCCCTCGCCTGGATCGGCGGGCGCCCCACCGAGCAGATCGTCCGGTCGATCCCGCGCCTGCAGGCGACCACGGTCCTGGCCACCAGCTCCTTCGGCACCTACCTGGCCGACCGCTGCCGCGAGTTGACCGGGTCGGACGCCTCCTCCCTCGGCGTGCGCTCACTGCTCGGCGGCGGCGAGCCCGGCCTCGCCCAGCCCGGGATCCGCGAGAAGGTCAGAGAGGGCTGGGGGCTGGAGCGCGTGCACGAGGTCATGGGGTTGGGCGACGTCATGTCGCTGCTCTGGGCCGAGTGCGAGGACGAGGGCGGGATGCACTTCAGCGGGCAGCGCTCGGTGATCGTCGAGCTGGTCGACCCGGCCACCGGCGCGGTGGTCCCATGGCGGGAGGGCGCCGAGGGCGAGGCGGTCTACACCACCTTCGCCCGTGAGGCCACCCCGGTGCTGCGCTACCGGTCCGCCGACCACATGGTCGTCACCGCGACGGCCTGCCCGTGCGGCCGCACCACACCGCGCGTCCGCTGCGTCGGCCGCACCGACGACATGCTGATCTACAAGGCGATGAACGTGTTCCCCAGCGCGATCCGCGACGTCGTCCTCGATCGCTTCCCCGGCAGCGTCGAGCCGTACCTGCGCATCTGGAAGGATGACCCGCGGCAGGTCCGCTTCGACGACCCGATCGCGGTGGACGTCGAGGCGTCCAGTGAGCTCCCCGCCGAGCGGTACCGGGACGTCGCCGCCAGCATCGAGCGGGAGCTGCGCGCCCGGCTCCAGGTCCAGACCACGGTCATGCTGCTCGAACCCGGGGCGCTGCCCCGGACGGCCTACAAGACGCCGCTTGTCCACGTCCGCGACGGAGGCGCCTGATGCGGTACTCCAATGCCTGCATCCCACTCGGCTACGCCTGGTCCTCGCCGTTCGCCCGCTGGCAGGGGCCGCTGGCCAACCTCAGCAGTCTCGACCTGGCGGTCGCGGTGACGGGCCGGGCGCTGGCCGAGCGGGGCCTGCCCGCCACCGAGGTCTCCCAGCTGGTGCTCGGCTGGACCATCCCGCAGCCCGAGATCTTCTACGGGGCCCCGACCGTCGCCGCGCGGCTCGGCGCCGAGGGCGTGACCGGCCCCATGATCGGCCAGGCGTGCGCGACCTCGGTCGCCTGCGTCCAGGCCGCCGCGGCCGCGGTCGATGCTGGGGAGGCGCTCGCGCTGGTCGTCACGACCGACCGGACCAGCAACGGACCGCACCTGGTCTATCCGGCGCCGTCCGCACCCGGGGGCCGGCCGCGCACTGAGGACTGGGTGATGGACAATTTCGACCGCGACCCCTGGGCGGGCAGGCCGATGATCGGCACGGCCGACCACGTCGCCGCCCAGGAGGACATCACCCGCCAGGAGTGCGATGCGGTCACCCTGCTCCGCTACGAGCAGTACCGGGCGGCGCTGGCCGACGATCGCGCGTTCCAGCGGGCGTGGATGGTCCCGGTTGAGCTGCCCGGTCGCCGTGGCGACCCGGTCCTGGTCGACGCCGACGTCGGCGTGTTCCCGACCACGGCCGAGGGACTGGCCAAGCTGGCTCCGCTCGACCCGGCGGGCGTGGTCACCTACGGGTCGCAGACGCATCCGGCCGACGGCGCCGCCGGGCTGGTCGTGGCCGGCGAGGCGCGGGCCCGGGAGCTCGGCCGGGGCGGGCTCGTGCGACTGCTCGGGTCGGGGACGGCCCGGGTCGCCAAGGCCGAGATGGCCAAGGCGCCGGTCCCGGCGGCGGCGGCGGCCCTGGACGCCGCCGGGCTGGGCTTCGCCGACCTGCACGCCGTGGTCACGCACAACCCGTTCGCCGTCAACGACGTCTACTTCACCCGCCAGACCGGCTTCCCGCTGGAGCACATGAACCCCTACGGCTGCAGCCTGGTCTACGGCCATCCCCAGGGTCCGACCGGTGCCCGTGGCATCACCGAGCTGATCCACACGCTCGTCCGGCGCGGTGGCGGCATCGGCCTGTTCACTGGCTGCGCTGCCGGCGACACCGGTGCGGCCGTCGTGCTACGTGTCGACGATTGAGGGCTTGTCAGCGGAACTGCCTGGAGCTGGAGCAGGACCCGGCGGCCGGCGGCCGGCGCGTGCGTCAGTAGGCCCTGGCCACGAGGACGGTGTGGTCAGCCGGGGCACCGTCGACCAGGCAGGGCCCCTCGGGCGGCTGCCCGTCGAGGATCACCCGGATGGTGGCGCCGGTGCCCTCGCCGAGGACCTCCTCACAGGCCGGGGAGCCGCACCAGGCCAACCGGAAGAACCCGCCGGCGCCGATCCGCTCGCGGAACTCGCCCAGGTCGTCGACCGTGTAGGTGTGGGCCTCGCGGTCGGCCAGCGACTCGGCGTGGAGGCCGCGCTGGAGCTCGTCGAGCAGCTCCCGGGCGGTCTGCCCGACCCCTTCGACCGGCACCGGGGTCTTGGCCCGGGTGTCCCGGCGGACCACGGTGGCCTGGCCGGCGGCCAGCTCCCGAGGGCCCAGCTCGACCCGGACGGGGACGCCCTTCAGCTCCCAGTCGACCGAACGGCGGCCGAACGACAGGTGGAAACGGCGGTCGACGAAGGTCCGGACCCCTTCGCCGCGTAGCTGGGAGGCCAGCTTGTCGACGGTGCCCTCCACCTCGCCCTCGGCCAGGGGGATCAGCACCACCTGGTGGGGGGCGATGGCCGGGGGCAGGCGCAGGCCGTGGTCGTCGCCGTGGGTCATGATCACCCCGCCGAGCATCCGGGTGGAGCTGCCCCAGGAGGTGGTGGCCACGTACTCGCGCCGGCCCTCGGCCGACAGGTACTGGATGTCGAAGGCGCGGGCGAAGTTGTGGGCGAGGGTGTGGGTCCC
>Ga0081538_10000057_pt1 | contig 67480 bp, 64 predicted proteins | sample TabmetS5T2R1_FD_71022 | JGI IMG/M metagenome (GOLD analysis project Ga0081538, IMG submission 71022) | Tabebuia heterophylla rhizosphere microbial communities from the University of Puerto Rico - S5T2R1 | ecosystem: Host-associated > Plants > Roots > Rhizosphere ... | reverse complement strand
GGCCACTACAAGCTCGCCAGCTCGCTCAAGCCGGGCAGCGAGCAGTACGCCAAGCGCATCAAAGACCTCGGATAATCGCCTCGTGCGAGCCGTCGTCCAGCGCGTGTCTCAGGCGCGCGTGCTCGTGGACGGCGACGTCGTCGGCGAGATCGGCGTCGGCCTCTGCGTCTTGCTCGGCGTGGCGCGCGAGGACGGGGAGGAGGATGCGAACCGGCTCGCCGACAAGATCGCGAAGCTTCGGATCTTCGAGAACGAGGACGGGAAGTTCGACCGCTCGCTCCTCGACGTCGGCGGGACGGTGCTCGCCGTCAGCCAGTTCACCTTGATCGCGGACACCGCGAAAGGGAATCGCCCGAGCTTCACGGATGCCGCCCGGCCGGAACAGGCCGAGCCGCTCTACGACGCGTTCTGCGGGGCGCTTCGCGCTCAGGGAGTGGACGTTGCGACGGGCCGGTTCGGCGCGCGGATGGCCGTTGAGCTCGTGAACGACGGCCCCGTCACGATCGTCCTGGACGCGTGACCAGACAAGAGGCGGCCGCGCATGGCCCCCCGCCGCAAGAGAGACCCGCTAACCGGGCTCGGTTACTCCGGGATGCAGACGAGACGTTGGTCGCGATCCGTCTGGTCCAACGTCTCGAGAAGCTTGACCTTTAGCGTTCGCCCGTCGTACTCGAACCGGTCGCCGATGCTGTATTCGGCGCGGTCAGGCGACACATGCTCGCCGCGGGTCACACCGCCCGCCGGCTCGAGAATCTCGAGTTCGTAGACCGGCATTCTTCGCTCCGCGGCGGCCTTCACGTGGCGTTGCGCTGATCGATTTCCGAGATTTCCACGTGCTCTTCGCGAAGATCGTCAGTGACACGCGCCTGCTCGGTCACCGTCTCTTTTCGGATCACGATCCGTTCGCGAACGACGACACGCTTGGTGATGACCAACTCTTCTTCGAGGATGGGAATCGATACCGATCCGTCCGGAAGCGTTTCGATCTCGCCAGAGTCACCCTCTTCGGCTGCAATGCGGTCAACTGCGGCTTGTTCGCGCCGTCGCGGAACCAAGTCGCTAACCGGCGCGGTCTCGATTCGTTTCCGCACTCGCAGCACGCCGTACTCGTGGTCGTCCGTGGCGACGCTTAGCTGTTCGTCGTGGAGAGTGACCGCCTCGTCACGGGCGGCGTCGGAGTTGTGGGAGTCGGGTGTCCTTTCGTCGTGCATGTGCCTCCTCGGACGTCGCCAGCCGCGGCGGCGAGGTCGGCCGCCGCGGCGCAACGACGTGGGTCTATCGCTCCTTGTCGTCCCCTTCAATGTCGACCCGCTCTTTCCGAACTTCGTCGCTGATTGTCTCCCTGTCTGTTCTCACGTCCTTCTCGACGCCGACGCGCTCCTTCGCGATCGTCCGCTTCTGCGCGACCGGCTCCTCACCACGGAGCGGCACCTCAATCTGCTCGTCGCCCAGCTCGGCGTCTTCGACCGGCTGGTCGATCCGCTCGCGAGTCACCCGAGCCGTTTCCCGGCGCAGTTCGACGTCAACGTCAACCGGCTCGGTCTCGACCCATTTCCGCAGCCGCACACGCCCGGCTTGCACCTGCCGCTTGCCCACTTGGAGCTCTTCCTCGGAGCGGGTGACCTCCTGCTTCCCGCGTGTCCGACCGGTGGGGCCACGTCCGTCTCGGAGCTGGTAATGGGCGTACAGGTCACGCTCAGTCTTTTCGTTGATCTCGTCCGAGTCGACATCCGGCGCATCTTTGACGTGGTTCTTCGTGTACGGCACCCGGAGGCCCTCACGGGTGAGCCGCGCCGAATGGAGCGGGACGAGCACCCGCTTCATGCCGAAGAAGCCGGTACCGATCCCGACCCACTCAGGCTCACCGGTGTCGGGGTCGTAGAAGATCTCTTCGACCGCGCCGATCTCCTCGCCCTCCGCGTCGTAGACCGGAGCGCCCCGAGCCTCGCTGATCCTCTCCATCGTCACTCTCTCCGACATTGCTGCTCCCTCCTTCGCCGTGGGCCGCTTTTCGTCTGAGACACATGTGTCTCACTTTGAGCCGACGTTCCCTCCGTCCCGCGACCTAAACCTGGAGTGCCGGCACGCGCCGCGCGCCTCGGGCCCGCCGGTTTGGCTGGCCGCGCAGAAACGACGCGGTCGCACGTCGGACCGTTCAATCAGATCCTGTGAGCAGCCGTCCGCCAGCGCCGCTGATCCGCACCGGTTGACAAGCACAGCCGCGCGCGCTCGCGACGTTTTATCTCAAGGCCCTTGTGGAAAACCTTCAGAGGCCGGGAGCCCGGCCTTACCTACGGAGACTGCGGCACATGCGGTACTGGATTTGCGACATCTCAGGCACGGGCCGTGACAGCCGGTTCGAGATAGATCTCGAGGAGCCCCCGGCTGAGGGCAGTGTGTTTGCTCCGGGGAGGATGTTCTACAAAGTCAGCGCAATCGTGCGGCTGCCCAGCGAGAGCTCACCCGGAGTCATCGAGGTGGAGCAAGTGGCCGAGCCGCCAGTGCCGGCTGTTGCCGGGGTTTCGTACCGCCCTACCAGCGATCCGCATTAGAACCGTGCTCAAAGGCCTGCGGATCCGGCGACGAAAGCGCGAGCAGACCCCGACTCGTGAGCAGCTCGCCGCCCAAGAAGAGGAAGCGAAGCGCATCCTCTACGCGAAGGGCACGATTTCGGTTCGACGCGGACGCCGTTAGCAGCGTCGGCACCGCTAGGCGTCCAACCCGTCTCTCGTTTGCTCATGATCTTGCTTGCGTTTGGGTTCGCACAACTCGCTCTCCGGCTCGTTTGCCCGGCGCCGGCCTGGGTACAGCGACCCGACTGATGGCCCGTTAGGGGCCTCGATTCGAGGAGGGGTTTATGGCTGTACGTGCGGAACGAGCGCAGACCGGCGGTGCGCCGGTCGGGGTCGTCGCTCGATTGACGACCGAGACGAAGCAGGCGTTCAAGACCACAGAGTTTTGGGCGATGGTGGGCATCGTCGCGGCCATCCTGGTTGCCTCATGGATCGTCGGTGAGGGAGGGGCCGGGGACGGCGACGCGTTTCCGGCAGTTCGGGCGTGGCTGTACGTAGCCATCGTGGCGTCGGCATACATCGTCAGCCGCGGCCTTGCCAAGGCGGGGAGCCGCGAGCCTTATTGGGCCGACGCAAGCGATCTTCCCGGCGGCCGAAAGGGCGACTAATCAAGACCGGCCGGCGGCGCACGTGCGCGTCGCCGGCCGGCATCGAAAACGACAAGGAGACAAGGAGAAACGCATGAAGATTGCGCTACTGCTGAAGCGGCTGGGGCTAACGAGCACGCTCATGCACAGCTTGGGCGCTGCCTCGATTGCGGGCAGCCTCTCCCTTTGGGCGAAATCGGCGGCGGTGTCCAACAGGGATGCGAAGGCCCGGGCCGAGCGGCTCGCCATTTTCGTCGGCCTGTGGCCTCCGACGTTCTTTCTCCTCGGCAAGGTCCTTCAGGACTTGGAAGTGACGCCGCAAGAGCAGGTCGAGCAGGCCCGCATTCGAGCGGCAGCCTGAGTCCCGGGAGCGGAAGCGGCAGCGACAAGCTGCTGCTTCCCGCCCGGTCCCGCCGCGGGGTCTCGACGACCCGTAACCGGCATTGCACCGCGTGCGTTAGCGCGTTGCGGGGCGAAGTACTGACTGCTGCGGTGGCGGCCGTTTGCAGAGGTGCGTCGCCCCCAGTCATCAAGAGAAAGGCCCCGCGCTAGCGGGGCCTTCGAACCGGAACGGCGCGGCTGGGTGCTACCGGCTCGACGTCGTCGTCCGGCGGCGGCGCGACGACTGGGTCCTGCGGCCGTTCGAGCTTCGGCTCGTCCGTCGGGTGCGATTGCCGGTGCTCGAGGCGGTCTCCTGCGACATGCCGGTCGCCTCTTTGACCCTGTTCATCAGCTCGGTGTCCGGGAGGTCCGTGGCCCGGTCGCGCGCGCGGCCCATGAGCCCTCGCGTCCTCTTCGCGATCTTCGAGCTGCTCGTCGCGAGCGCATACGCGCCGGCGCCGGCCGCCGGCAAGAGCAGCCACCTGACACCGGGGCCCGACTTCCGGGCGCCTCGTCCCTGGGCCGAGTCGACGACATCGGCGAATCGCTCAGCCATGTCGATCAGCCCCTCCGAGAATTTGTTGACGTCGGCCATCTCTCCACTCCTCTCGTTGATCAGTCCGCAATTTGCGCATTCCCGGGCGCGAAGTGGGCAAAACTCCTGCGGCGTCACGAGCGTCACGTGCGTGTACCTACGATGCTCAGATGCAGCCGGAATGCCTCGGTAGGGCCCAGTTGCGCGCAAGGCGGACGAGCGGGACCCACTGGCACCCGGGCCTGCAAGGCGTACCGGAAGGCTCATGAGGCGCCTGCTCTACGCCTTCCTGCTCGCGGCCGTCGTCGCGATCGTGCCGATGGCGGCACGGGTCGAGGCTGAGCCGGCCGCAACGCTCGGCGTCTACGAGGGCCCGGCCGACGCTCAAGGAGTCCGGGACTTCGGCACCTGGCTCGGCCGCGAGCCCGACGTCATCGTCGACTTCGTTGACCACCGCGCCGGCTGGTCGGCCATCGAGAACCCGTCCTGGCTTCTGGACGGCTACGCCAGCCTGCCCGACCGCCGGCTGGTCTTGTCGCTGCCGCCCTTCCCGACTGGAGAAGGGGCGTCCTACGGCGCGTGCGCCAGCGGCTCCTACAACGCGCACTTCGTGAACCTGGCCAACCTGGCCGTGTCGAAAGGTCGCGACGACACCGTCTGGCGGATCGCCTGGGAGTTCAACGGCACGTGGATGCCGTGGAGCGCCCCGACGCAGAGCGTCGAGTACGCGGCCTGCTTCCGACAGATCGTGACGGCGATGAGGTCGGTTCCCGGCCAGGCGTTCCAGTTCGACTGGTGCCCCAACGAGGGCGTGCCGGTCGACCCGGCGTCCTACCCGGGCGATGCCTACGTGGACTACGTCGGGTCGGACGCCTACGCGCCGGGCCCGCGCTCGGGGCCCACTTTCGACCAGATGGTGGCCGACCCGGAGTGGGGCCTCCAAGTGCAGAAGGACTTCGCCGCGGCTCACGGTAAGAAGGTCAGCTTCCCCGAGTGGGGCCTCTGGAACGAGGACGACCCCGCGTACATCGACGGGATGGCCGACTGGTTCGAGAGCCTCGGATCGATGCTCGGCTACCAGTCCTATTTCAACGTGGCCGAGTGCTCGGGCTGCGCGGCCAACCACCAGCTGAGCCGGCCGGAGTTCGACGCCTCGGAGGCGGCCTACAGGGCGCGGTTCAGCGTGGCGCCCGCGTCGCCCGACTAGGACCACACCCCAGGCCTCCAGGAACGAGCGGACTCGTGTTGTGCCCGCCGAAGCGCTAGCGCTCGCCCTCGCAGCTGCGGCTCTGCACGCGGGCTGGAACCTCGCGCTCGCGCGGCGGCCGGACGTGCCTGCCGCGACGGCGCTCGCGTTCGGGCTCGCGGTCGTCGTCTTCGCGCCCATCGCATTCCTCCGCTGGGACGTGGACGCCGAGGCCGTGCCGTACATGGTCGTGTCCGCGGCCCTCGAGCTGGCGTACGTGGCGCTCCTCGCCGCTGCCTACGGGCGGGCCGAGCTGAGCGTCGTCTACCCGGTGGCGCGCGGGCTGGCGCCGGTGCTCGTGCTCCTCGTGGGGATCACTGCCCTCGGGGTGGGGTCCTCGGGCGCCGAGGTCGCCGGCGTGCTGCTGGTCGCAGTCGGGATCGTGCTCGTACGCGGGCTTGGCAGCGGCGACGGGAAAGGGCTCGCGTTCGGCGTGGCGATCGGTGCCTGCATCGCGGGATACACGCTCGCCGACGCACGGGGGATCGACCACGCCGACCCCGCCGCATACCTGTGGGTCGTCCTGGCCCCGTCCTCGCTGGTCTACCTCGCTGCGGTCGTGCTCCGCGGCGGCAGGCTGCGGCTCAGGAGCGAGCTCGGCCTGACGCCGATCTTCGTGGGGCTTGCATCGTTCGGGGCGTTCGGGCTTGCGCTCGCCGCGCTTCAGCGTGCTTCGGCGGCGTCCGTTGCGGCGGTGCGGGAGACGAGCGTCGTCATCGCGGTTGCGCTCGCGGCGCCGATCCTCGGCGAGCCGGTGGGGCCGCGCAGGCTCGCCGGCGCGGCCCTCGTCGTTGCCGGAATTGGCGTACTGGCAGTCCCGTAGACGCTGCTATCCTCGGACAACCACATTTCGAAGTGCAGGGCGAAATGGGCGCGCGGCGCCCGTTTTTTTTGAGGAGATTCGAATGGCGGACGTGTACGACAAGGAGAGGACGCTGTTCCGGGAGATCACGCCGAAGGTCGAAGGGGCGATCCCCGGCATCGAGGTGCTGGCGCTTGAGCTTTCGGGCCCGGAGCGCTTCACCGTCTACATCGACCACCCCCAGCGGGTGGATCACGCGCTCTGCGAGCGCGTGACCGACGTCCTGCGCTCGTATCTCCAGGAGTACACGGTGGACGTGTCGTCACCGGGTATCGAGCGCCCTCTGCGCACCCCGGCGCACTTCGAGCGCGTCGTCGGCCGCAGGGCAGCCGTCCGTACAGCCGCCGAGATCGGCGGCCGCCGCAAGTTCAAGGGACAGGTCGTGGACGCGGGCCCGCAGGGGCTCCGCCTCTCGGCAGAAGGCAACGAGTACGAGATTCCGTACGACTCGATCGTGCGGGCGAATCTGATCGAGGAGGACATGAGATGAGCCGCGAGATCGTCGAGGCAGTTCGCGAGCTGGAGCGTGACCGGAATCTCGAGAGCGGGATCCTGGTCGACGCCCTTCGCGACGGACTGCTCGCCGCCTACAAGAAGACGCCGGGCTCGTACCGGCACGCCACCGTCGAGATCGACGACGCCGGAGACTTCCGCGTCTTCGCGATCCATATGCCCGAGGACCTCGAGGAGCGGCTCCTCGACGAGGCGCGCGAGCGCGCCCTCGACGAGCTCGAGCGCATCGAGGAGGAGACGGGCGAGAAGCAGCACACGCTGATCACCGACGACGACCTCGACATCGACTGGGACCAGGTTCCCGAGAACCAGATCCAGCGCGAGGACGTCACGCCGGAGAACTTCGGCCGCATCGCCGCCCAGACCGCGAAGCAGGTCATCCAGCAGCGCATCCGCGAGGCGGAGCGCCAGATCATGTACGAGGAGTACGTCGACCGGGTCAGCGAGGTCGTGACGGGCATCGTCCAGCAGGCCGGTGACCGGAACAACATCCTCGTCGACCTCGGCAAGGTCGAGGCGCTGCTGCCGCGGTCCGAGCAGGTCGACGGCGAGCGCTACGAGCAGGGCTCGCGGATCAAGGCCGTCATCACCGAGGTGCGCTCCGGGACGAAGGGCCCGCAGGTGATCCTGTCGCGGCGTGATCCCGAGCTGATCAAGACGCTCTTCGAGCTCGAGGTCCCGGAGATCGCCGACGGGCTCGTCGAGATCCGCGGCGTCGCCCGCGAGCCGGGCTACCGCTCGAAGATCGCGGTCGTCTCGCATGCCCAGGGCGTCGATCCGGTCGGCGCGTGCGTCGGCCCGCGCGGCTCCCGCGTGCGGATGGTCGTGTCGGAGCTCCGCGGCGAGAAGATCGACATCATCCCGTGGAACACGGAGCCGGCGCGCTTCCTCGCGAAGGCGCTGTCCCCGGCCCGCGTCCGCGAGGTCTACATCGACGACGAGACCAAGGAGGCGACGGTCATCGTCCCCGAGGACCAGCTGGCGCTCGCGATCGGCAAGGAGGGCCTGAACGCCCGCCTCGCCGCGCGCCTGACCGGCTGGAAGGTCGACATCCAGTCCGAGGCCGAGTTCGCCGCGGCGGAGGCCGAGGCCGCGTTCGGCGGCGAGGAGGGCGACGACTTCTCCGGCCGCTGCGCCGCGATCCTTTCGAACGGCAAGCGTTGCCCGAACGCCGCCATCCCGGGGACCCGCTTCTGCGGGATCCCGGCGCACGTTGCGCTCGCGGAGCGCGAGGCCGCGGGCGAGACGATCGAGAGCGGCCAGGCCGTGCCGATCGGGGGCGCCGAGGAGGACGTGCCGGTCGAGGGCGAGGAGGTGGCCGCCGAGGCGGAGATGCCGCAGCCGGAGCCGAGCGAGGTCCCCGCGCCGGAGCCGAGCCCGATGCCGACCGGCCCGGAGCCCAGCGAGCCGCCGGCCCCCGAGCCGACGGAGATCCCGTCGCCCGAGCCGACCGAGCTGCCCGGCCCCGAGCCGACGACCGTCCCGCCGACGCCGGCCGCTGAGTCCGAGACCGCGGTTGCGGAGCCGGAGACCGACGAGGTCCCGGTCGCCACTGCGGCCGAGGCGGAGGAGGAGCGCACCGACGCGCAGGCCCGCTGAGGTGCGTCACCGTCCAGTCCGGACCTGCATCGGCTGCGGCCGGAAGCGGCCGAAGGACGAGCTCCTGCGGTTCGTCGCGGTCGACGGCGCCGTCGCCTACGAGCCGAGGGCACCGGGGCGCGCCGCGTACACCTGCCGGCGGCTCTCCTGCTTCGAGCGGGCGGCGGCGCGAAACGCGTTCAGCCGGACGCTCAGAACCCGCGTTCGGGTCGGTCATGAGCTCGCATCGCTCTACAATTGACGGCTGAACATGGCTGACGATCAGGGACAGAACCGACCGAACCGGCCGATCAGGCCGCGTCAGGCGCCGGGAGGCCGGCGCAAGCGCCGCGTGGTCATCGACTCGCAGGCGAACCGGCCGCGTCCCGATTCGCGCCAGGCCCGCGACCGCTCGGACCGCCAGCCGAAGCAGCCGCGCGAGGTCGTCGTCCCGACCGGTCCCGTCACGGTCCAGTCGGGCGTCACCGTCAAGGAGCTCTCCCACGCGCTGGGTATCCCGGTCGCGCAGATCATCAAGATCATGATGGGGCTGGGGGAGATGGTCACCATCACCCAGTCCCTCTCCGACGACGCCGTCGGCCTCATCGCCGCCGATCCGAGCGTGAACCGCGAGGTCACGATCAAGCACGCGGACGAGGAGGACGACGAGCCCGAGGCGTTCGACGACCCCGAGGACACGCTCGAGGCGCGGCCGCCGGTCGTCACGATCATGGGTCACGTCGACCACGGAAAGACGACTCTGCTCGACGCGATCCGCGAGACGGCGGTCGTCGAGACCGAGGCGGGCGGCATCACGCAGCACATCGGCGCGTACCAGGTCGAGCACGACGGCCGGAAGCTCACCTTCCTCGACACGCCCGGCCACGAGGCGTTCACGGCCATGCGCGCCCGCGGCGCGAAGGTGACGGACATCGCCGTGCTGGTCGTCGCCGCCGACGACGGCGTCATGCCGCAGACGCGTGAGTCGATCTCGCACGCGAACGCGGCCGGCGTCCCGATCGTCGTGGCCGTCAACAAGATCGACGTCCCGGACGCCGACCCGAACCGGGTGCGCGGCGACCTCGCAGGCGAGGGGCTGCAGCCGGAGGACTGGGGCGGCACAACGCAGTTCTCGGACGTCTCCGCGAAGCAGAAGCAGAACCTCGACGACCTGCTCGAGAAGGTGCTGCTCGTCGCCGACGCCGAGCTCGAGCTGACGGCGAACCCGAGCGCCGAGGCGTCCGGCCCGATCATCGAATCGCGCCTGGACGTCGGTCGCGGCCCGGTTGCCACGATGCTCGTCCAGCGCGGCACGCTCAAGGTCGGCGACGCGCTCGTCGCCGGGGACGCCTGGGGCCGAGTCCGCGCGCTCTACGACTTCCGCGGCGAGAAGGTCGACGCCGCGCGGCCGGGAGAACCGGTCGAGATCCTCGGCTTCGACCACCCGCCGCCTGCGGGCGAGCTGGGACGCGTCGTCGACAACGAGCGGGACGCCCGCCAGCGCGCACAGCAGCGCGGCGAGCGGCTCCGGCGCGAGCAGCTGGCGACGGCCGGGCGCGGCGGCGCCTCGCTCGAGCAGCTCTTCGCCCAGATGCAGGCCGGCGGCGTCCAGGACCTGAACCTGATCCTCAAGGGCGACGTGCAGGGCTCCGTCGAGGCAGCCGTCTCGGAGCTCCAGAAGATTCAGCACCCGGAAGTCGGCGTGAACGTGATCCACCAGGGCGTCGGCGGGATCAGCGAGGGCGACGTCAACCTCGCGTCCGCCTCGAACGCGCTCGTGGTCGGCTTCAACGTCCGGCCCTCCGCCGAGGCGCGCTCGCTCGCGGAGCGGGAGGGCGTCGAGATCCGCACGTACCGGGTCATCTACCAGCTCACCGAGGACATCGAGCAGGCGCTCGTGGGCATGCTCAAGCCGGTCACGTCCGAGGAGACGATCGGCGAGGCCGAGGTGCGCGAGACCTTCCGCGCCTCCCGCGTCGGCACGATCGCCGGCTGCATGGTCACGACCGGAGTCGTCCGGCGTGGCGCGCAGGTGCGCGTCCTCCGGGAGGGCACCGTCATCTACGAGACGACGATCGACTCGCTCAAGCGGTTCCAGGACGACGCGCGCGAGGTCGCCGAGGGCTTCGAGTGCGGCATCCACCTCGCGAACTTCGACGACGTGAAGATCGGCGACGTGCTCGAGGTCTTCGAGACGCGCCAGATCGAGCGGACCGACCTGGACACGCCGGCGCCCGAGCCGGCAGCGGCCACTACCGCCGAGTCCTAAGTCGCCGTGGGAGCCGGCTACGTCGGCATCCTGAGCGTCGAGCTGCACTTCCCCGAGGCGGGGTCGCTGAAGGGCAAGCGCAAGTACGTGAAGTCCGCGAAGGCGCAGCTCCAGAACCGCTTCGGTGTGTCGGTGGCCGAGGTCGACCACCACGACCTCTGGCAGCGTGCGCGGCTCACGGTCGCCTGCGTCGCGCGCGAGCATGGCGAGGCCGAGACGCTGCTCGAGGAGGCGGTTCGGTACCTGAACGGCCAGGAGTACGACGTCGTGCAGGTGGAACGGGAGGTCGTGGTGCCCGATGAGTGACCGCATGCGCCGCGTGAACGCGGCGGTGCGGGAGGTTCTCTCCGAGGCAGTCGGCGAGCTGAAGGACCCGCGGATCGGCTTCGTGACGGTTACGGGCGTCGAAACCTCGCCCGACCTCCGCCAGGCCGTCGTCTACGTCAGCGTCCTCGGCTCCGAGAAGAAGCGAGAGCAGTCGATCGACGGGCTCCAGGCCGCACATGGGATCCTCCAGTCGAAGATCGCCCGAGAGCTGCGGATGAAGCGGACCCCTCAGCTGACCTTCGAATACGATCCGTCCGTCGAGCGCGGCGTGCGGATGACGCAACTGATCGATGAGCTCGCCCCGGACACAGACGACGAATGACCTCGCGGCGGTCGCCCAGGCGATCCGCGAGAACGACCGCTTCCTCCTGACGACCCACGAGAACCCGGACGGCGACGCGCTCGGATCGCTGCTCGCGGCGAAGAAGACGCTCGACGCGCTCGGCAAGGAGTCGGTCATGTTCCTGCCAGGCCAGGCGCCGCTGCCCGCCGAGTACAAGTTCATGGAGCTCGACGAGGTGCGGCGTGAGCTTCCCGAGGACGTCGAGCAGCGCGTGCTCTTCGCGCTCGACTGCGCGAACGAGAGCCGGCTCGGGCCCGGACGGGAGGCGATCGAGCGCGCGCCGCTCGTCCTGAACGTCGACCACCACCACGACAACACCCACTTCGGCAACGTGAACGTCGTGCTCGCCGACGCGTCGTCGACCGGCGAGATCGTGCGGGACCTCCTCGACGAGCTGAGCGTCGAGCTGACGCCCGAGCTGGCGGAGGCGATCTACATCGCGCTCGTCACGGACACGGGGCGGTTCCAGTACGCGAACACGACGCCGAAGGCGCTGCGCCTGGCGGCGGAGCTGGTGGAGGCGGGGGCCGACGTCCACCGCGTGTTCCAGTCGGTCTATGAATCGGTCCAGCTCGCGAAGCTCAAGCTCCTCGCCCGGGCACTCGAGCGGGCGCAGGTGTACGAGGGCGGCGGCCTCGTGGTCTCGTACCTCTTGCGAACCGATTTCGCGGAGGTCGGCGCTGCGGAGCCGTACTCCGAGGGGATCATCGACTTCCTGCGCGCTGTCGAGGGGGCCGAGATGGCTGCGCTGATCCGGGAGCCGCCGGCGCCCGGCCGGCCGGCGCGGCGGATCAGCCTGCGCTCGAGCTCCGACGAGCTCGACGTGTCCGCCATCGCGCGCGCGTCGGGCGACGGGGGAGGCCATCGCCAGGCGGCCGGCTTCTCGTCCGCGAAGGAGATCCCCGAGATCGTGGAGTTCATCCGCAGCCAGTTCGCGGAGGCGCGTGCCGCCGCGCGCGCCTGACCCTGCGGGACTCGTCCTCGTGGACAAGCCCGCGGGGCCGTCGTCGTTCGCGATCGTGCGCGACCTGCGGGCCCGGACCGGCGCGCGGGCCGGCCATGCAGGGACGCTCGATCCCTTTGCCACGGGGCTCCTCCTCGTCCTGCTCGGCCGGTTCACGAAGGAGCAGAACCGGCTCATGGGCCTCGAGAAGCGTTACCTGACCAACATCGACCTGACCGGGACGACGACGACCGGCGATCCCGAGGGGGAGGCGGTCGAGCCGCACGATCCGCCGTCGCTCGACGAGCTCGAACAGGCGCTGGCCGGGCTGCGAGGCGAGGTGGAGCTGACGATCCCGGCCGCATCGGCGGTGAAGATCGGCGGCGAGCGGGCCTACCGCCTCCATCGGCGCGGCGAGAAGGTGGACATGCCCGTCCGGCGCTCGACGGTCCACTCGCTCGAGCTTCTCGGGTACGAGGACGGCGTCGCGACGCTCGACCTGCTCGTCGGTTCCGGCACCTACGTGCGGTCGATCGCGACCGAGCTCGGCGGGCACTGTGCAACGTTGCGCCGGACGGAGATCGGCCCGTTCCGCGTGGACGACGCCGACCCGACGAGGATCCTCACACCGGACGAGGTCCTCGCGGCGCTGTGAAGGTCGCAACCTCGCCGCAGGAGCTCGGCGCCGGCGAGCGCGCGGTCGCGATCGGCACGTTCGACGGCGTGCACCTCGGGCATCGACGCGTCGTCGAGGCGGCGCTCGCGGCGGGCCCGCAGGCGACCGTCCTGACCTTCGATCCGCACCCGCGGGTCGCGCTGGGGAACCGGGTCGAGCTCATCTCGACGCTCGAGCGGCGTCTCGAGCTGCTCGAGGACGTCGGCATCACCGAAGCGCTCGTCGTGCCGTTCACGCCCGACCTGGCGCTCTCGACGCCGGAGGAGTTCGCGCGGTCGGTGCTCGAGCCGCTCGGGGCGCGCGTCGTCGTGGCCGGTGCCACCTTCCGCTTCGGGCGCGGCCGGTCGGGCGATCTCGAAACGCTCGCAGGTCTCGGCTTCGACGTCCGTCCGGTGCCGCTCGTGGAGGGCGTCTCGTCGAGCCGGGTCCGGCAGCTGGTGGGCGCAGGCGAGGTTGGGCGGGCTGCGAAGCTCCTCGGCCGGCCGGCGGAGGTCGAGGGGACCGTCGTCGCTGGGGACGCTCGTGGCGGAACGCTCGGCTTCCCGACCGCAAACCTGGCCGTGCCCGCCGATCTGCTCGTCCCGTCGTTCGGCATCTACGCCGGGGAGGCTCTCGGCCACCGGGCCGCGACCTCCATCGGCGTCAACCCGCACTACGGCGGCGAGGAGCGGCGAATCGAGGCGTTCCTGCTCGACTACGAGGGAGACCTCTACGGCAGGCGGCTCGTCGTCGAGCTGTGGGAGAAGCTGCGCGACGAGCGCGCGTTCGACTCGGAAACCGACCTGATCGAGCAGATCGGCCGGGACGTCGAGGCGACACGCGCCGCATCCAGGCCCGTCTAGCCGCAAGTTTCCGCGGATTGGGGGATCTCCCAGTCCATGGGAGTCAACGACAGTCAGGAAGCGCGCCCGCTCGGTCGAATCCAGCGAGTTCGATGTCTCAGTTGCAGCGCCTCGTACGTGAAACCGGTCGGGGGCGGGACCGTCAGCGCCAATCCGGGGTGCCCGGAGTGCGGCTACGTCGGCTGGGTGCTCGAGCATGCTCGGCTCATCCAGGGTGCAGGGCCGAGCCGCTTCTTCGCGGATCGCCAGCGGCGCCGGAGCGGCTGACCGCGCTCACGCCGCCGAAGTAGTGATGACGCGACGGCCACGCACGCACGGCAAACCCCGCGGCTTCCAGCGCGCCTGGGACGGCTTCGGGAAAGCCCGGCTCGAGGTGGACCAGCTCGCCCACGGAATGCAGCCGTGGCCGCTCCACGGCATCCCGGGGGCTCAGGCCCTCGTCGAGCACGCCGGAGACGACCTGGACGAGGGCGCTCCGGAGACGCGTCCCGCCGGCCGCGCCGGCGGCGAGCGCTAGGCCGTCGACGTCGAACGCGAGGGTGGGGGCCATCATGCTGGTCATCCGCTCGCCCGGCACGAGCTCGCCCACGACGAGATCCGCCTCGCCGAGCATCGAGTTCAGATGCATGTCGAAGCCTGGCAGCCAGTCGCCCGAGCCGAGCCCGAGGCTCGTCGTGAGCACGACGGCGTCGCCGGCCGCGTCCACGACGGTCACGTTGGTCGTGTCGCCGTCGCGATCCGGCTGCGCAAGCGCCCTCGCGAGCCCGACGGGGTCAGACCCCGTCACGGAACCGTAAAGGCGAAGCGGGCTGTACAGGCCGATTCGGGACGCGTACTCGAAGCCGCCGCGCTGGACGCGACCGGGCTCGAGCCAGACCGCCCGGTACGCGTCCAGATCCGCCCGCGTCACGAGGCCGCCCCGCTCGTCCATCAGCGCCAGGAGCGCCGCCTCCAGCGTCGGGCTCCGCGCGCCCTCCTCCGCCACCGTCTCGAGAGCGGCGACGAGGCCCGGCTGCTCGAGCCGGTCTCCCGCCGCGAGAAGACGCCCGTCCCGCTTGTAGATCCGGCCGCCCTCGCGCATGGTCATGACCGGCGCGAGCATCTCCAGGCAGGCGGCATGGGCCTGAGGGAAGTCGGAGCCCTCGCGGGCCAGTCGCAACGCCGGCTCGACGAGCCGGGCCCACGGCAGGCTCCCGTCCCGCCGCCAGAGCTCGCCGAGCCCTGCCAACACCCCAGGGACGCCGCAAGAGCCGATCCCGACCGCGTAGTGGACGAGCTCCGTGCCGAACGGCACCTGCAGATGCTCCAGCTCCAGCACCCGCGGCTCGGAGCCCAGCCCGGGCACCGCGACGAAGAAGTCGAGCGTCCGCACCTCGCCGCCCCGGAACACGATCGCGTGGCCGCCGCCCAGGAGCCCCGTCATGACCGTTTCGGCCACGCAGGAAGCCAGCGAGGCGGCGACGGCCGCGTCCGCCGCGTTTCCGCCCTCCTCGAGGATCTCGACGCCCGCAGCGACGGTCGCGGGGTGTCCCGCAGCCACGGCGGCCCTCATGCGCTGCTACCCTACCGGCGACCGCAGACCCGGCTCGCCATGCAGCTTCCGCATGGCTCGGCGGGGACTGCGGATTCGTCTAGAGGAGGTCAACAGGTGACCCTCACCAAGGAAGCGAAGCAGGAGATCATCGGAAAGCACGGCCGCGCAGAGGCCGATACGGGCTCTGCCGAGGTCCAGATCGCACTGCTCACAGCGCGGATCAACCAGCTCACCGAGCACCTGCGCACGCACGCGAAGGACCATTACTCCCGCCGCGGGCTCCTGAAGCTCGTCGGTCGGCGGCGCCGGCTCCTGAACTACCTGCAGAAGAAGGACCTCGAGGGCTACCGGAACCTGATCAAGGAGCTCGGTCTGCGGAGATAACCCAGGCGGAGAACCGGAGGGTGGAAGTTTGGGCGAGTGCCTGCGGAGGCCTTCGCCCAAACCTCCACCTTCCACGAAGAGTGGAGGACAGATGAGCATCGCAGTACAGGGCCCGACCCGCGTCTCGGTCGAGATCGGCGGGCAAGAACTTTCTTTCGAGACGGGGAAGCTGGCCAAGCAGGCCGACGGCGCCGTGATCGTGCGCTCCGGCGACACGATGGTGCTCTCGACGGCGCAGGGCCGGATGGAGGCGCGTGAAGGCGCCGACTTCTTCCCCCTGACGGTCGACGTCGAGGAGCGCATGTACGCCGCGGGGAAGATCCCGGGCGGCTTCTTCAAGCGCGAGGGGCGTCCCACCGAGCGGGCGATCCTGACCGCGCGGATGATCGACCGTCCGATCCGGCCACTCTGGCCGAAGGGCTACAAGAACGAGGTGCAGGTCATCTGCACCGTCCTGTCGGCGGACATGATGATCCCGCACGACATCCTCTGCATCAACGGCGCGTCGGCCGCGCTGATGGTCTCGCCGCTGCCGTTCATGGGCCCGGTGGGAGCCGTCAGAATCGGCCAGCTCGAGGGTGAGCTGACCGTCAACCCGACGCTCCAGGAGATGGAGGAGAGCACCCTCGATCTGATCGTCGTCGGCACGAAGGAAGGCCTGACGATGGTCGAGGCGGGTGCACAGGAGATCCCCGAGGACCTGCTCCTCGAGGCGCTCGACCTCGCGCACCGCGAGATCGTGAAGATCTGCGAGGTCCAGGAGGATCTCCGCCAACAGGTCGGCAAGGCGAAGTGGCTCGACTCCGAGCTCACGACTGAGCTGCAGGAGCGCTTCGGCGACCGGGTCCGCGAACGGATCCTCGACGAGGGGCTCCGCGAAGGCGGTGCGATCATCGACGAGCTCCTGCTCGAGGAGAGCCCCCCGCTCGAGATGAGCTCGACGGAGGACGACATCCTTAAGCAGCTCCAGCACAAGATGTCGCTGGACATGATTCTCGACAAGGCGCGGCTCCAGTCCGTCGAGGAGCCGGTCCGGCAGCAGTTCGAGGACGACCTCCGGGCGCTGACCGATGCCGAGCAGGACTCGAAGGAGCTGAAGTCGGCGAAGCGCGCGCTGCTCTTCGACCGGATCATCGAGACGGTCGAGCTGCCGTTCCCCGTCGGCCCGGCAACGGTCGACGGCGACGCGCCCGCCGTGAAGGACGGTCTCACCCGCCAGTTCATCAAGCGAGCGGCCGAGGCGATCTACAAGGACCTCGTCCGCAAGAAGATCGCGGTCGAGAAGCGCAGGCCGGACGGTCGCGCCGCCGACGAGATCCGCCCGATCGAGTGCGAGGTCGGCGTCTCGGCGAGGACGCACGGCTCCGCGCTCTTCACCCGCGGCCAGACGCAGATCATGTCGCTGCTCACGCTCGGCACCGCGAAGGAGGGTCAGCGCATCGACGACCTCTCCCTCGAGCAGGAGCGGCGCTACATGCACCACTACAACTTCCCGCCCTACTCGGTCGGCGAGACCGGGTTCATGCGGGGCCCGAAGCGGCGTGACATCGGCCACGGTGCGCTCGCGCAGCGGGCGCTCGAGGCGGTCATCCCGTCGGCCGAGGAGTTCCCGTACACGATTCGCATCGTGTCGGAGACGCTCGAGTCGAACGGCTCCTCGTCGATGGGCTCGGTCTGCGGCTCGACGCTCGCGCTGATGGACGCCGGCGTGCCGATCAAGGAGCCGGTGGGCGGCATCGCCATGGGCCTCGTCAAGGAGGGCGACGACTACGTGATCCTGACGGACATCCAGGGCGCGGAGGACCACCTCGGCGACATGGACTTCAAGGTCGCCGGCACCCGCGAGGGTGTGACCGCGCTGCAGATGGACATCAAGATCACCGGCGTCACGCAGGAGATCATGCGGAACGCGCTCGCCCAGGCGAAGCAGGCCCGCGAGTTCATCCTCGACAAGATGCTGGAGGCGATCCCCGAGCCGCGCCGCGAGCTCAGGGGACATGCGCCGCGCATCTCGACGATCAAGATCAACCCGGACTTCATCGGGATGGTCATCGGCAAGGGCGGCGAGACGATCCGCGCGCTCGAGGCGGACTACGAGGTCCAGATCGACATCGAGGAGGACGGCACGATCCTCATCTACGCGACCGAGGGAGACAAGGCCGAGGCCGCGATGAAGGCGATCAACGACCTGACCAAGGAGCCCGAGGTCGGCGACGCGTACACCGGGAAGGTCGTGAAGACCACGCAGTTCGGTGCTTTCGTCGAGCTGAAGAAGGGCACCGACGGCCTGCTCCACGTCTCGAACGTCGGCCCCGGCCGGGTCGGCCACATCGAGGACGTGATCAACCGCGGCGACGTGCTGGACGTCGTCGTCCAGGAGGTCGACAAGGAGCGGGGCCGCATCGGCCTCAAGCTCGTGAACAAGCACGAGAACGGCGGGATGGTCTCCCCCGAGGAGCTCATCGAGCGCGCCAAGAACGCGCCCGACCGGCCGCGCGAGGAGCGTCCTCCGCGCCGGGACGGCGAACGGCGCGGCGGTCGCGGCAGAGACCGCGACCGCGGCCGGCGGGACTAGGAGCGAGGGCGGCCGATCGGGCCGCCCTTTCTCTTCTCGGCTCGAGCCACGCAGCCGGCGCGCTACCGAGGCCTGAGCGGCCCGCGGCTGACGACGACGGCGACCCGAGCGCCGCTCGGCAGGCGCGTTCCACGACGCGGTCGCTGTGACCGCACGACCCCCACGGGCGTGCGAGAGAACGTCCAGCGCACGCGTCCGAGGCGGCAGTTCGCACGCGCCAGTGCTCGCCGTGCGAAGGCCAGCTTCGAGCCAACGAGCCGCGGCGCGACGCAGCGAACCTGCTTGACGACCGGCGCCGTGGCCGGCGGCGGAGGAGGTCCCGGTGGAGGTGCGGGAGGCGGTGGGGCCGAAGACGCCGAGAAGGCGGCGACGTAGCTCCCCCCGCCGGCCGGAGCGACGATGTTGTGGCTGGCCGAGCCTGCGTCGGACCACCCCGACCAGGTGTAGCCCGTGCCACCGAGCGACTGCGGCGTCGGCGCGCTGACGGTGTTGTTCGACCCCTCGATCACCTGCCGGGTGAAGGGTGTCGCTTCCGTGGCGCTGCCGACGACGAGCTGGAGCCCGGACGGGGAGGTCTGGAAGCTGAGGACCGACGTGCGCGGGTCCAGGCGTCGCGCCTCCGTGTCGGTGAGCCCGCCGGCGTCGGTGGCGGTCAGTCGCAGCTCGAGATAGGCGGGGTACTCGTGATCGGGTGCGAAGAACGAGCTGCCGGCCACACCGGACCAGGCCTGGAGAGGATGGGTGTGGCAGTTCGAGGGACAGTGGAAGAGCACCAGCTCCCACGAGAGGTCGGCGGCCGGCAGGGTCCCCTGCTGCGGGTCGGTTGCGGTACCGGTGAAGGAGATCGTGTCTCCGACCTTCCAGGTCGTGCCGGCGGCGGGCTCCTGGATCGTCGCGGTCGGCGGGCTGTTGCCGGCCGAGATCGTCACCGGCGAGCTCGTACTCGTCTGCCCGGCGTTGTCGGTGACCCGAAGCCGCGCGTTGAACGTGCCGGGCTGAGCGTACGTGTGGCTCGGCTTCGCGACGGTCGAGTCCCCGTAGTTCCCGTCGCCGTCGAGATCCCAGGAGTAGGTGAGTGGGCCGCCCTCGGGGTCGCTCGAGCCGCTGCCGTCGAAGTTGACCGCCAGCGGTGTGGGGCCGTTGGTCGGGGATGCCGTAGCGGCGGCGACGGGCGGCTGGTTGACGCTGAAGGCGATGCGCCGGATCGTTCCGCCGTCGAAGTCCGCGTAGTACAGGGCGCCGTCCGGGCCCACCTCGAGCGCGACCGGGCCGGCCGCGACGTGGAACGTCGCGCGGGTTGCGGGGCTCGGGAGCCCGTTGTCTCCGCGGAACATGACCCAAATGCAGTCGCGGGAGTAGTCGGCGAAGAAGAGGGCCCCGTCGTAGCTGTCGGGAAACGGCCCGCCCGGGTAGAAGGCGAGCCCTGAGATCGAGGACGAGCTGCCCGTCCGGCACGAGTCGCCAGGGACGATCGGGACGTCGTGGTTGTAGGTGTAATACGGCGCGACGGCGCCGCCGGGGAGCGCGTAGAGCGTCTCGCAGAGCGTCAGGTTCGCCCCGTCGTAGCTGGCGTGCGCGTTCTCGCCCTCGTAACACGGCCAGCCGAAGTTCTCCACTGCCGCCAAGGGATCGGCGATCCGGTTGATCTCCTCCCACTCCCTCCAGCCGACGTCCCCGAGCCAGAGCTCGTTCGTGCCGGGCCGGATGGTGAACCGGAACGGGTTGCGCAGCCCGTGCGCAATGATCCGCCGCGCGTTCGCGTCGCCCGTCGTGTTCGGGTTGTCCGGGAGCGCCTGCCCGGTGTCCGGGCTCACGCGCAGGATCGCGCCGTTCAGCGCGGTCGGGTCGGAGGAGGTCCGGACGTCCTGGCTCCGCAGGGCCCCGCCTTCGGCCGCTGGCGGCGTCAGCGCCGCGCCGACCCCGCCCGGCGGATCGCCGCAGGGATTCAGCGGGCTCCCGTCCTGGCCCCAATCCGTGAAGTTGAAGCTCGCGCCGTCACCGCCCGAGACGTAGAGGGCTCCGTCGGGGCCGAAGGCGAGCGAGCCCACCGAGTGACTCGGGTACTGCTGGCACCAATCGTTGATCAGGACCTGCTCCGAGCCGGTCATGGAGTTTCCGTCTGCGGTCAGGCGCGAGAGACGGCCGCTGACGACGCACCCGTCGCCCGTCGCGCCCGGTGGGTTCGGACAGGCGTCGCCCCAGGTCGGGGGCGACCCTCCGACGGGCGCGTCGAACGTGTAGAGGACGTAGACGTACGGTCGGCCCGTCGTGAGCTGCGGGTCCAGCGCAAGCCCGAGCAGCCCGCGGTCCCAGAAGTCGTGCACCTGGGCCGACAGGTCCGCGAACAGCGCAGGCGAGGGGTCGCCGAGACCGTCGAAGACCTTGATCCGGCCGCCCTTCTCAGCGACGAAGATGCGCCCGTCCGGGGCGAACTCGATCGCCGTTGGGTGGGTCAGTCCCGAGATCGCCACGGTCTCCTGGAAGCCGGCCGGCAAGGCGACGCCCGATCCCCCGCCGAGTGAAAGCAGTGCGACCGACACGGCGGCAGTCAGGACGACGAGACGCCGAAGACGGTGCCGCATGCCACGGAAACTTCCCAAAGCCGCGAAATTCCTCACACTGCCCCTCCTCGCCACCACCGTCGTCCCTGCTCGCAGCGTAGACCGCTGCCTCGGATCCCACCAGGCCAGGATCGGTCGCCGTGATCCCCACTACGATCAGCCCATGCAGAAGTACGTCTTGTCGGAGCTGGACAGCGGCCAGCGGGTCGTCACCGAGCGGCTGACGCACGTCCGCTCGGTCGCGCTCGGCTTCTGGATCGGCGCCGGCTCGCGGGACGAGCGCGACGAGCGCTCCGGCGTCTCGCACTTCATCGAGCACCTGCTCTTCAAGGGCACCGAGCGCTACACGGCGCAGGAGATCGCCGAGGTCTTCGACGCGATGGGTGGAGAGCTGAACGCCGCCACCTCGCGCGAGCACACCGTCGTCTACGCGCGGGTGGCCGACCACCACCTCGACGAGGCGATCGACGTGATGAGCGACATGGTCTACGCGCCGCTCTTCACCGAGGTCGACGCCGAGCGGGAGGTCGTGCTCGAGGAGATCGCGATGTACGAGGACCAGCCACAGGAGCTCGTCCACGATCTCATCGCCGAGGCGGTCTTCGGCCACCATCCACTCGGCCGGCCGGTCATCGGCACTGCGGAGGTCATCTCCTCGATCTCACGCCGTGCGATCGCTGCGTACCACCGGTCGATGTACGTCCCGGGCAACGTCGTCGTCGCGGCCGCCGGGAATCTCGACCACAACGCGCTGCTCGGGCTGCTCGAGGGGGCCGAAGCGAAGGTCTCGGACAGTCCCGCTCGAGGAAGACGTGTGCGTGCGCCGCTCGTGAAGCCGCCGCCGCCGGACATCCGCTTCCTGCGAAAGGACACCGAGCAGTACCACCTGTGCCTAGCGGCGCCCGGGATCGCGCGGTCGGACCGGCGGCGGTTCGCAGCCTCGCTCCTGGACGCGATCCTCGGCGGATCGGCCTCCTCCCGGCTCTTCCAGGAGATCCGCGAGAAGCGCGGCATGGCCTACGCCGTCTACACCTTCGCGTCGCAGTACACGGACACCGGCCAGATCGGCCTGTACGTCGGTACCCGCGAGGAGAACCTCGGGCCCTGTCTCGAGATCGCGGCCGAGCAGATCGCGGACGTCGCCGCCGGCAACCTGCGGCCGAACGAGCTCGAGCGGGCGAAGGAGAACCTCAAGGGCCGGATCCTGCTCTCGATGGAGGCGACCTCGAGCCGCATGAGCCGTCTCGGAAAGTCGCTGATCACCGACACGGAGATGCTCTCGCTCGACCGGATCATCGCCGAGATCGACGCCGTCGAGGCGGACGGTCTCGCGGAGCTCGCCGGTGTGCTCTTGTCGCCCGAGCGGCTCTCGGCAGCGGCGATCGGGCCGAGTGAGGACCGGTTCCTCGCCGCCGTCGAGCGCGTGAACCCGGCGCTCGCGGCCGCCGCAGCTTGAACGTCGCGCTCAACGGACGGGGCGGGAAGGTCGGCTCCGTCCTCGGCCCGGCGCTGGAGGCGGCGGGCCACCAGCTGGTCGAGCTCGAGGACGCCGAGGTGATGGTCGACTTCACGGCGCCCGAGGCGGCCGAGGCGAACGTCCGTGCCGCGATCGAGCGCGGCGTCCCTTCGCTCGTCGGCACGACAGGCTGGGATGCCGAGTCCGTCGACGAGGCGGCCCGCGAGAAGGGCGTCCCCGTCCTGTACGCGCCGAACTTCGCGATCGGCGCCGTGCTGATGATGCGGTTCGCAGCCGACGCCGCCCGTTACCTGCAGCGCGCCGAGATCGTCGAGCTGCACAACGAGGCGAAGCAGGACGCGCCGTCCGGCACGGCCAAGACGACCGCGGAGCGGATCGGCGGCGCCGAGATCCATTCAGTCCGCCTTCCCGGCCTCGTGGCGCACCAGGAGGTGCTGTTCGGCGGCGACGGCCAGCTGCTGACGATCCGCCACGACGCTTTCAACCGGGAGGCGTACGTGCCGGGCGTCCTGCTGGCGCTCGAGCGCGTCGCAGACCTCCCTCCGGGGGTTACCGTGGGTCTCGAGACCCTCCTTGACTGAGCTCGCTCGCGGAAAGCAACGCTGCTACCTGATCTACGCCGTGGCGCCCGACGGCGTTACGGCGAGGCAGGCGAACGAGCTCCTGAACGAGTATGTGGAGGACCGGCGGCGCGGCTTCGTCATCTTCCACGACCACTTCACAGGCAAGCCGCACGGCGGGATCGCCGTCTTCGACGTCCGCGACGGGGAGGCGTTCGAGTTCCTGGCCGATCCCGGGCCGCTCGCCGGCTGGGACCTTCGCACGCACGCGTTCACCTTCTCGATGGCCGCAACCGGATTCGCGGCGCAGATGGCGCTCACCGCCGAGGCCTACGGTGGCAAGACGCTCGACCAGCGCCGGGCCGAGGAGGGCGAGGACGAGCGCTTCTGGTGGCTCCGCCGTGATTGAGCTCTCGGTCGTCGACGGCGACATCACGGCGCTCGAGGTGGACGCGATCGCAAACGCCGCGAACAACGCGCTCTGGATGGGCTCAGGTGTGGCGGGCGCGATCAAACGGGCCGGGGGAGAGGAGATCGAGCGCGAGGCGGTCGCCAAGGGGCCGATCGAGGTGGGCGAGGCGGTGGCGACCGGCGCCGGCCGCCTGCAGGCGAAATGGGTGATCCACGGCGCGGTCATGGGCCAGGACCTGCAGACCGACGCGGATCTCGTCCGCCGGACGACGGAGAGCTGCCTACGCGTCGCCGACCAGCTCGGCGCCGAGAGCCTGGGGCTGCCGGCGTTCGGCACCGGCGTCGGCGGGTTCCCGCTCGACGAGTGCGCCGCGATCATGGTCGAGGCGGTCCGCAGCTACGAGCCGCGATCGCTCCGGCGCGTCGTCTTTGCGGTGTTCGGCGAGGACGCGGCGCGCGCCTTCCGGGAGGCGCTCTGAACGACACCGAGATCCGGCAGGCGATCTACGAGCGGTTCGTCGAGGACGGGCGGCCACCGGCCGCGACGGACGCCGCCACGCTGGATGCGTTCAGGAGGCTCGCCGCCGCTGGTGCGATCGTTCTGAAGCCGGGAACGGAGGAGATCTTGATGGCGGGGCCGCTCTCGGCGGTGCCGACCGACTTCCGCGTGAAGACGTCGAGAGGCGATTTCTGGGGCAACTGCGTCTGGGACGGCTTCGGCGTGATAGCGATGCTCGGCGACGACGGCACCGTCGAGACACACTGCGCCGACTGCGAGGAGCCGATGGAGCTGCGCGTGGAGAACCGCGAGCTCGTGGAGGGCGATGGCGTCGCGCATTTCGCCGTCCCGGCCGCCCGCTGGTGGGACGACATCGGCTTCACCTGAGCGACGATGCTGGCCTTCCGGTCGGAAGCGCACGTGGATCGCTGGTGCGAGGAGAGGGGAATCGGCCGAGGAGCCGCGTTCCCGCTCGAGACGGCATGGCGCCTCGCGGACGCCTGGTACAGCGACCGCATGAGGCGTGACTGGCGCCGGCGCACTCCCGAGGAGGCGCAGGCCGTCTTCGACGACCTCGGCTTGACGGGGGAGTTCTGGAAGCTCGGCTGACGCTCGTCGTCGCGTCCGCAGCCCTCGCGCTCGCCGGCTGCACGCCGCTGGCGCCCATCTCTCGAGAGGCGCCTCCCGCGACGAAGCAGCCGACGTCGGGCACCCGGGAGCCTGACTGCAGCAGGCAGTTCGACGACAACGACGCGGGGTTCCAGCTCTGTCGCAGAGGAGACGGGGAGGACTCGGAGTAAGATCGAGGCGTGCTGGGCGAGGTCCTCACCGCCAGCGTGACGCCGTTCGACCGCGACGGCGCGGTCAACCTCCCGAAGTTCCGCGAGCTCGCGGCGTATCTCGTCGAGAACGGCTCCGACGGGCTCGTCGTGACCGGGACGACGGGCGAGTCGCCGACGCTCGCCGACGACGAGCGCTTCTCGCTCTACTCCGCCGCTCTCGAGACGGTCGGCGGCCGGGCGACCGTGATCGCCGGCACCGGCACGTACGACACCCGCCATTCCGTCCACCTGACGGAGAAGGCGCACGAGCTCGGCGTCGACGGCTTCCTCGTCGTGACGCCGTACTACAACAAGCCGCCGCCGCGCGGGATCGTCGAGCACGTGAAGGCGATCGCGTCCGTCACGGACAAGCCGATCGTCTACTACAACATTCCGGCTCGGGTGGTGAACCTCGTCAGCGTGGAGACGCTCGGCGAGCTGGCCGAGATCCCGAACGTCGTAGCCGTGAAGCAGGCGTGGGACGACCTGGACGACGCCCGCCGAATCGTCGCCGAGACCGGGCTCGCGCTCTACGCGGGCGACGACAACATCCTCCTGCCGTTCTTGGAGGTGGGCGGGACCGGCGGCATCTGCGTCCACACGCACATCGTCGGGCCGCAGGTGAAGGAACAGGTGCAGGCCTTCCGCGCCGGAAACGTCGACCGGGCGCGTGCGATCGACGACGAGCTGGCGCCTGCGTACGAGATCCTCGGCGTCACCGTCGGGCCGATCGGCATCAAGGCCGCGCTGAACCTTCTGGGCCACGACGTCGGCGGTCTGCGCCTGCCGATGGTCGAGGCGACGGACGAGGAGAAGGAGCGGATCCGCGGCTGCCTCGAGCGCCTCGGGGCGCTCCAGGCCGCGACGGTCTAGGGCACGGCTGCGAGGCGCCGCTCGCGCGGAACGGACGGCGCGGCGGCGAGCGCAAGGCCGAACCGGTCGAGCGAGGCGCGGGCTGCGGCGACGACGTGCGCCGGCGGCCGCTCGGAGCCGCCGAGGACCAGAAACCCGACGAGAGAGCTGTTCTGACGCCGGAGCGGGAGCGCCAGCGAGGAACCTGGGCGGCCGAGCTGGGAGCCGTCGTCGATGATGAGCTCCGAGTCCGACTCGAGGTCACGGAGCAGCCAGCTGATCAGCTCGGTGTCCGCGACGCCGCTCTCGCCGCGCTGCACCTCGACGGCGCCGCCGGTGCTGTCGCTCTTCCAGGAGAGGAGCATCGCGTACTCGAGCGGCCAGGCCTTCTCGAACGCGTCGGCGACCCTGCCGAACATCAGGAACCTGTCGTCCGGGGAGACGGCGTCGGCGAAGCGCTTGGCCAGGCGATGTGCCCGAGCGCGGCTCGTGAGCCAGCGGAGGGCTCCTAGGGCGGCGACCGCCGCGCCGGCGGCGACAAGCTCGATCAGCCCGACGCCGACGCCGACGAGCGCCGTCGTCGCTCCGGCGGCGATGACGAGCTCCGGGCGGCGCCGAAGCCCTCCCAGGCCGGTGCGGACCCGGACGGACGAGGCCGAGGCGTCGCGGATCGCCGAGAGCTCGTCGTCGGTCAGAACCCCTTCCGGCTCGATGCCGCGCTGCACGGCGACGAAGGCTTTCGCGATGGCGGGATGGAACTGCGTGCCGGCGTTCCGCTCGATCTCGGCAAGCGCTTCCTCGCGCGAGAGCCTGGGCCGGAAGGGCCGCTCCGACGTCATGGCGTCGAAGCTGTCGGCGACGATCAGGAAGTGCGCGGCGAGCGGGATGTCGCTGCCCCGCGCGCCGTAGTAGCCGGAGCCGTCGAGCCGTTCGCGGTGGTACTCGACCGCCTTCGCCTGCTGCGCGGCGAAGCGGAAGCGCTGCAGGAGGCGGGCCGAGAGGCGCGGCGCCCGCTGTACAGCGGCCCACTCGTCGTCGTTCAGCCGGCTCGGCTTCCCGAGCACCGAGGCGTCCACGGCGACCTTCCCGAGGTCGTGGAGCCGGCCGGCCCACCAGAGCCGGCGCACGTCGCCGTGCGGCAGGCCGAGCGCCTCCGCCAGCTCGCGGACGCTGTCGGCGACCCGCTCCGAGTGGCCGTTGGTCGAGCGGTCCCGCTCGTCGACGATGTTCGCGAAGGTCTCGAGCGCGGCCGCGACCTCGCGACGCAGGCCGATCAGCCGCCACTGCAGTCGCTCGACCAGAACGAGGACCGGTACGAGCAGCGCCGCGTACCAGAGGTTCGACTCGGCGGCGATCGCGAGCGCTGCACCGAGCGACACCTCCGCTCCGGCGGCGAGCAGGTCGGTCTCGATCACCGTCGCACGGGCGGCGAGGCGGTGGACGAGCGTCTTGACCGCGGTGAAGACGAGGCCGAGGACGACGAGTCCGAGCAGGTCGTCCGGGAGCAGCACCGTGCCCCTCTCGGAGCCGGCGAGCAGGTACGCGTAGCCACCAGCGAACCCGGCGGCCCCTAGCGAGAACGCCCGGACGAGACTGTCGCGCCACGGGTCGCCGGCGAGCTTCCGGGTGACCAGGCTGGCGACGCCGCCGACCACGAGCGCCGGCCACGGGCCGAGGAGCAGCGCGGCGGCGGCGACGATCGGCGCCGTGACCGAGAAACGGTCCGGAGCGGCCTCGTCAGTCCCGAGATCGTCGTCGCGGCGGTGCAGGAACTCGGCGGCGATCACCGCCGCCGCGAGCAGCGCAACAGAGCCGAGCGACACCGCAGGGAGCACGGACATATGGCAGTGGATCGGCGCATTGCGCGCATCCCTTGAACGGGGGAGCGACCCCGCGATCGGGCAGTAGAGTGCCCACCGTGGCTGGGGAAGCACTCCGAATCATCCCGCTCGGCGGCGTCGGCGAGGTCGGCAAGAACCTCACCGTCTACGAGCAGGGAGACGACATCGTCGTCGTCGACACCGGGCTCGCGTTCCCGCGCGACGAGCATCTCGGCGTCGATCTGATCCTCCCGGACTTCAGCTATCTCAGCGACCGGAAGGACCGCGTCCGCGCCATCGTCTTGACGCACTCGCACGAGGATCACGTCGGAGCCCTTCCGTACCTCCTCCGTGAGGTGCCGGTGCCCGAGGTCTGGGGGACGCGGCTGACGCTCGGGCTCGCCCAGTCCCGGCTCGACGAGCATGGGCTGCTGAACGCCGTCGACCTCAAGGAGGCGCGGCCCGAGGAGGATCCGGTCGAGATCGGCGCCTTCAGGATCGGGTTCGTCCGGATGGCGCACTCGGTGCCCGACTCGGTGGCGATCGTGCTGGAGACCGAGGCGGGCCGCGTGCTGCACACGGGCGACTGGAAGCTCGACCACACGCCGGTCGACGGCCTCCGCACGGACGTCGGACGCCTGGCCGAGCTCGGCTCCCAGGGCGTCGACCTGCTGCTCGGCGACTCCACGAACGCGGAGCGGCCCGGCGTGACCGGCTCCGAGCGGCTCGTGGGCGAGGCGTTCCAGCACATCATCCCGCGGCTCCACGGCCGCGTCCTGATCGCGTGCTTCGCGTCGAACGTCCACCGGATGCAGCAGGCGGTGGACGTGGCCGTCCAGGTCGGCCGCAAGGTCGCGGTCGTCGGCCGCTCGATGCGGAAGAACATGAACATCTCGCGCAACCTCGGCTACATCGAGGTCCCCGAGGAGACGCTCATCCGGCCGAACGAGCTCGAGGAGTACAGGCCGGATGAAGTGCTGATCCTCTGCACCGGCAGCCAGGGGGAGCCGATGTCGGCGCTCACGCGGATCGCGTACGGCGACCATCCGGCCGTCGAGGTCGACCGGGGCGACACCGTGATCCTCTCGGCCCGTCCGGTGCCGGGGAACGAGCTGCGGGTGCACGACACGATCAACCAGCTCGCGAAGCTCGGCGCCGAGGTGCTCCACCAGGAGAACGCGCCCGTGCACGTGTCGGGCCACGGCCACGCGGAGGAGCTGCGCACGATGCTCGGCCTCGTCCGCCCGAAGGCGGTCATGCCGGTGCACGGCGAGTTCCGGATGTTGGCGGCGCATGGCAGGCTCGCCCAGGAGAGCGGTGTGCCGGCATCCTCGATCGTGCTGACCGAGAACGGCACGGTCGTCGAGCTCACCCGCAACGGCCCGCGGATCGTCGATCAGGTCGACTCGGGCATCACCTTCGTGGACGGGCTCGGCGTCGGCGACGTGAGGGATGTCGCCCTGCGCGATCGCAGGACGCTCTCCGAGGACGGCGTCCTGATCATCGTCGCGACGATCGCAGGCTCGAACGGCCGGCCGACCGCGATGCCGGAGCTGATCGCGCGCGGGCTCACCGAACCGGGGCCCTTGCTCGAGGAGACCCGCGATGAGGCGAACCGGGTGCTCCAGGACCTGCTCGGGCAGAACATCCGTGAGATCAAGCTGCTGCAAGAGCACCTTCACGACGCAATCGGGCAGCTGATTTACGACAGAACGGGGAGGCGCCCCATGATCCTCCCGGTCATAGTGGAGGTATGAGCACTCTCCGGATCGACCCGACGCCCGCCTGGGCCGAGGCGCTCTTCGACCGCGCGGCCGAGGAGCAGACGGCGCGCAACCTCATCGGCCAGCTGGTGGCCTGCGAGGTCGCTGCACTCGCCTTCTGCCGCCTGCTGGAGCGGTGGGCGAGGGGAGAGGCAAGCCCGCCGACGGCCGGACAGCGCCAAGCGGCGCTTCGCCGGGCGGCGGATCGGGCGGAGACGGCGCTCGCGGGGCTCGAGCGCCCGCTCGGCCGCTATCTGCTCGAGCTCGAGCCGGAGCAGGCGGAGGGCCGCTCCTGGTACGGGCAGCCGGGACCGGCGGAGCTTATGGACTGGGGTCCGGTGCTGGGCCGCGCCGGGGTCTGCGCAGCCTCCCATCGCGTCGCGCAGGTCTACCTGGAGCTCGCCGTGCTCGTTCGGGCGCTCGAGGGCCTCACGGCCGCCGTCCGGATGGACGCACCGCCGGACCGCTCGTCCCTCTGGGCCGGGCTCTTCGACCTCCGCGAGAACCTGCTCGGCGGCACGCTGGAAGACCTCAGGGCGCTTGCCGCCTAGTCTGACCGTCGTCGGCTCGGTCAACCTGGACCTCGTCGCGCAGGTCGAGCGCCTCCCTCGGCCGGGGGAAACGGTGACCGGCGCGAGGCTCCTGCGCGCACCCGGCGGTAAGGGCGCCAACCAGGCCGTCGCCGCCGCGCGGCTGGGCGCGGACGTGAGCTTCGAGGGCGCCGTCGGCGACGACGAGTTCGCCGGCCAGGCGCTCGACGGCTTGAAGACGGCGGGCGTCGAGGTGCAGGTCGGCATCAGGGACGCAACCGGCATTGCGCTCATCGCCGTGGACTCCGAGGGCGAGAACCAGATCGTCGTTGCGCCCGGTGCGAACGACACGGTTGACGCGGTGGGGGCCGGAAACATCCTCTGCCAGCTCGAGATCCCGCTCGAGACGGTCCGCGCCAACGCCGAGGCTGCTCAGTGGTTCTGCCTCAACGGCGCGCCGGCGAAGCCGATCGACGTCGAGCCGGATCTGCTCGTCGTGAACCGCTACGAGTACGAGGTGAACTCGCGCGGGAAGCTGGTGGCGCTGACGCTGGGCGAGGAGGGAGCAGTCCTGCTCGAGAACGGGCGTGAGGTCGCGCGCGCGACGCCTCCGAAGGTCGACGCGGTGGACGGGACCGCGGCCGGCGACGCGTTCACGGCCTGCCTTGTGGTCTCGCACCTCGAGGGCCGCGACTGGGGCGAGGCGCTACGCCGTGCATGCGCGGCCGGCGCAATCGCGGCCTCCCGCCTGGGCGCGCAACCTTCGCTTCCGACCTCCGACGAGGTGGACGCCATCCTTGGCTGAGCGCATCCTGATCGACTGCGATCCCGGTCACGACGACGCGATCGCGATCCTCCTCGCCCTTGCGAGCCCGGAGGTGGAGATCGTCGGTATCACGACGGTCGCGGGCAACCAGACGCTCGAGAAGACGACCGCCAACGCGCTTCGTGTCCTGGAGTTCGTCGGGTGGGAGGTCCCGGTCGCCGCGGGTGCGGACCGGCCGCTGCTGCGCGAGCCGTTCGTGGCGAAGCACGTCCACGGGGAAACCGGCCTCGACGGCCCCGACCTGCCGCCGCCGCAGGGCCGGCCGATCGACGACCACGCCGTCGACTTCCTCGGCCGGAACGCTGATGGCGTCACGCTCGTTCCGGTCGGCCCGTTGACGAACGTCGCGCTCATGCTCGCCCGCTACCCCGGCGTCCGGCCGAAGCGGGTCGTGCTGATGGGCGGCGCGATCGGGCTGGGAAACACCACACCGGCGGCCGAGTTCAACATCTGGGCCGACCCGGAGGCCGCCGCGCGCGTCTTCGAGAGCGGCCTGGACATCACGATGGTCGGCCTGGATGTCACCCACCAGGCGCTGCTGATGACGGAGGACGCGGAGACGCTCCGCGCGTCGGGGAGGACCGGTGCCATGGTGGCCGAGCTCTACGACTTCTACCACGGGTTCCACGAGCGAACGTACGGCTTCGGCGGCTCACCGATCCACGACGCGCTGGCACTCGCCTCGGTCTTCCGACCCGACCTGCTGGAAACGGAGCATCGGCACGTCGAGATCGACTGCGACTCGGAGCTCTGCCGTGGGCGTACCGTCGTCGACCTGTGGAAGCGAACTGACAAGGAGGCGAACGCCCACGTCGCAGTCGGTGTGGACGGCGCCGCCTTCACCGAGCTGCTGCTCGAGCGCCTCCCGACCCTGGACAACATCGGCCGAAAGTAGAGGGGACGCCGCGGCCGCGTCGAAGCAGGCGCGGCATGGCGAAACGCCGCAAGAAGCGCACCCTGAAACCACGCGTGCCCGCGCGCGTCAAGCGCCGCAAAGGCCCGGCGAAGCAGCGCAGCCACCACCATCCCGAGCTGATCGGCCTCGGCCTGGTTGCGGTCGGCCTGTTCCTCTCCACGCTCGTCTACCTGGGGTGGGAGGGAGGCACGGCCGGCGGCGCGATCGTCGACGGCCTCTGGGCGCTCGTCGGCGACGCCGGGTACCTGGTGCCGGCAGCGCTCGTGGTCGTCGGTTCGCTGATGCTCGGCCGCAGCCGGCTCGTGACGGTCCACCCGTTCCGCTGGGGGCTCGCGTCCCTCGCGCTCGGGCTCTTTCTGCTGCTCGCGGACTCCGGCGGCTACATCGGGACCGGTCTCGAGGAGGTCGTCGGGACGCTGATCGGCCGCACGGGGACGATCATCGCGGGCACCGCGCTGTCGCTCGCCGGGGTCCTGCTGCTGTCCGGCGCCTCGGTCGGCGCGCTCGTGCAGCGCTCGCACGGCGCCGTGAAGCGCGCGCACACCGCTGCACGGCGTCGCGTGGAGCGCCAACGGCCGTACGAGGACCGCCCGCTCGCGCCCACCATTCCGCTCCGTCCGCGCGAGGAGCATCCGCCGATCGACGCCGTCTCGGAGTTCCCGGACGTCGTGGGCGAGACGGAGCCCCCGCCGCTCCTGTCCGCCATCGCGGACGAGTCGACCGAGGAGAGCGAGCAGCAGGTGCTCTTCACGCCGCCGAACCCGGCGAAGGCCGACTACGTCCTGCCGGAGTCCTCGCTGCTCAAGCGGTCACCGAACCGGCCGGTCGGCAAGACGGACAACGGCAAGGTCGCGGAGTCGCTGACCAGCGCGCTCGCCGACTTCGGCGTGGACGCTCGCGTGATCGGCCAGATCACCGGCCCGCGCGTCACGCGGTACGAGCTCCAGCTCGCCGCCGGCACGAAGATGTCGAAGATCTCCGCGCTGAAGGACGACCTGTCATACGCGCTGGCGACGACGGAGATCCGCATCCTCGCGCCGATCCCCGGCAAGCAGGCCGTCGGGGTCGAGGTCCCGAACCTCTCCCCGAACCTGGTCACGCTCGGCGACGTCTTCGACACCCTGCCGGCCACGGCGAGCCCGCTCTCCGTCTGGCTCGGCAAGGACATCTCCGGGAACGCCGTGTGGACCGACCTGGCGCGGATGCCGCACCTGCTGATCGCCGGTACGACGGGAGCAGGCAAATCCGGTTGCATCAACGCGATCCTCACCTCGGTCCTGCTGCGGGCGACCCCGGACGATGCGCGCCTGATCCTGATCGACCCCAAGCGCATCGAGCTCTCGCTCTACGAGTCGATCCCGCACCTGCTCACGCCGGTCGTCTCGAGCCCGAAGGAGGCGGCGATCGTCCTCACCAACGTGATCGCCGAGATGGAGCGGCGGTACGAACGCCTCGCCACCGTGCGTGCGCGCAACCTCGCGGAGGCGAACCGCACCTTCCGCCAGCGCGGGGAGGAGACCCTGCCGTACCTGCTCGTCGTGATCGACGAGCTCGCCGACTTGATGATGATCTCGCCGCAGCAGGTCGAGGACGCCGTCATCCGCCTCGCGCAGAAGTCCCGTGCGGTGGGAATCCACCTCGTCCTCGCCACGCAGCGGCCGTCGGTGGACGTCATCACCGGGATGATCAAGGCGAACGTCCCATCCCGCATCGCGTTCGCCGTCTCGAGCCAGACCGACTCCCGCGTGATCCTCGACCAGGCCGGCGCCGAGAGCCTTCTCGGCCAGGGCGACATGCTCTTCAAGCCGCTCGGCACCTCGCGCCTGCAGCGCGTCCAGGGCGCCTACGTGACCGAGGAGGAGATCGCGCTCCTGGTGGAGCAGTGCCGCAGCCAGCGGGACCAGGAGCTGGACGAGTCGCTGCTCGAGGCCCCGGAAGCGCCGCCGGGGGAGCTCGAGGACGGCGACGAGGACTTCGACCCCGACCAGGACCCGCTGCTGGAGCGCGCGATCGAGATCGTCGTCCAGACGCAGACCGCCTCGGTTTCCCTCCTGCAGCGCCGTCTACGCGTCGGCTACACCCGCGCCGGCCGCCTGATCGACATGCTGGAGCGCCGCGGGATCATCTCGGGCTACGAAGGCTCCAAGCCGCGGCGCGTCCTCGTCGACGAGGCCGTTCTGAGCGCTAGCCGCGACTAACTTTCGCCTCCCCTACACGTCCAAGCCGCTGGGGTTTAGCATCACCTTTTGATCTCTGGCTAGCAAGAAAGCCTCAGAAAGGGGAGGATTCAGTGAAGGTAAGACGCCTCGTGCCTTGGGCGCTGGTCGTCGTGGCTCTGGGAGCCATGATCGTCGCAGCGTTCGGGGCGAGCACCGCCTCTTCGGCTCCCGCCGCCAACGAGCGGATCTCGTTGGTGACGGACGTCGGGCGGCTCAATGATCGCTCGTTCAACCAGCTCGCCTATCAGGGCCTGCTGCGCGCCGAGCGGCGGCTCCGGATTCGGAAGCAGGTCTTCGAGTCGCGGTCGCCGCAGGACTACACCCCGAACCTGCGGCAGGGTGCGACCACCGGCAGCGCGCTGACCGTCGCCGTCGGCTTCCTGCTCGCAGGTGACCTCAACACCGTTGCCCAGCAGTACCCGCAGCGGAACTTCGCGATCATCGACTTCGCCCAGCAGGATCTCGCGGACAAGCCGCGCAACGTGCGCGGACTGCTCTTCAGGTCCGAGCAGGCCGGCTGTCTCGTCGGCCACATCGCGGTCAAGCAGCTGATGCGTGAGCGGAGGCGGCCGATCCTGAGCGCAGTCGGCGGGATCAGCATCCCGTCGGTCAACTCGTTTATCGCGGGTTACCGCTTCTGCGCCCGGCGGGCGAACCGCCGTGCGCGGGTCCTGATCGGGCACTCGCAGAGCTTCACCGACCAGGCGAAGTGCAAGGAAGTCGCGCTCAACCACATCTCGCGTGGCGCGAACGTGGTCTTCCAGGTTGCCGGCGGCTGCGGCCTCGGCGCCCTCAGCGCGGCTCGCGAGCGCCGCAAGTGGGGCATCGGCGTCGATGCGGACCAGGCGTATCTCGGTGCGCACATCCTCACGAGCGCCGTGAAGCGGGTCGACGAGTCGGTGTACCAGTCGATCCAGGCCGTCCAGCGCGGGACGTTCCGCGGCGGCATGAACGCGACGTTCTCCGTCAGGAACAACGGCGTCGGCTACGGGAGGGTCTCCCGGCGCGTGCCGGCGTCGATCAAGCGGGAAGCCGAAGCGCTCAAGAAGCGGATCGCCGCAGGCAGGCTGCGGATCCCGGCTTCGCTCTAGTACAACGCGGTAGCGAATCACTCGAGGGGCGGACGGCAGTCCGCCCCTCGTCGTTTCGCGCTCCATAGAATCGCCGCGATGGCCGAGGAACGGCTCGAGCAAGCTGCGGTGCCGATTCTGGAGCTGCGCGGGATCACCAAGCGGTTCCCGGGTGTGCTTGCGAACGACCACGTCGACTTCGACCTCGGCCGGGGCGAGGTTCACGCGCTGCTCGGGGAGAACGGCGCCGGCAAGTCGACGCTGATGAACATCCTCTACGGGCTCTATCACCCGGACGAGGGCGAGATCCTCATCAACGGCAAGCGGGTCACCATCGGCTCGCCCAAGGAAGCGATCGAGCACGGGATCGGCATGGTCCATCAGCACTTCATGCTCGTCCCGGTCATGACGGTGGCGGAGAACATCGTGCTGGCGACCGAGCCGCGGAAGGGCGGGGTCCTCCTCGACTACGACGCGGCGATCCGGCGCGTGCGCGACCTGGCGGGGGGCTTCAACTTCGCGATCGACCCCGACGCGAAGGTCGAGAGCATCACGGTCGGCCAGCAGCAGCGGGTCGAGATTCTCAAGGCGCTCTACCGCGGCGCGGAGATGCTGATCCTGGACGAGCCGACCGCCGTCCTCACGCCGCAGGAGGCGGACGAGCTCTTCGGGATCCTGAAGACGCTCCAGCGCGAGGGCCTCTCGATCATCTTCATCAGCCACAAGCTCCGCGAGGTGCTCGAGATCGCGGACCGGGTCACGGTGCTCCGCCGCGGAAAGAAGATCGACACGGTCCCGCGAGAGGGCGCGACGCAGGACACGCTGGCGCGCCTGATGGTCGGGCGCGAGGTCCTCCTGCGCGTCGAGAAGACGGCTGCGGAGGCCGGTGAGCCCCTTCTGGAGGTCAAGGACCTCCGCGTCCAGGACGACCGCGGCCTCGAGGCGGTCCGCGGCATCTCGCTCCAGGTGCATGCCGGGGAGATCGTCGGGCTCGCGGGAGTGGACGGCAACGGTCAGACCGAGCTCATCGACGCGCTCACCGGCCTTCGCCCGATCGCCGAGGGGTCGGTCGTCGTCGGCGGCGCCGATCTCACCGGCGCGAGCGCGCACAAGCGCCTCGACTCGGGCATCGGGCACATCCCCGAGGACCGCCATCGCCGCGGCCTCGTCCTCGACTTCACGCTCGCGGAGAACCTCGCGCTGCACGACTACGACAAGTCGCCGTTCTCCCACTTCGGCTGGATGCGGCCCGGGCGGATCGTCGCGTGGGCCCGGGGCCTGCTGAAGGAGTTCGACGTCCGCGGCGGCACGCCGTCGACACGCGCATCGGCGCTCTCGGGCGGCAACCAGCAAAAGGTCGTCGTCGCGCGGGAGGTCACGCGAGACCCGCGCGTCCTCATCGCCGCGCAGCCGACGCGGGGCCTCGACGTCGGGGCGATCGAGTTCGTCCACCGCCGGCTCGTCGAGGAGCGGGACGAGGGCCGTGCAGTCTTCCTGATCTCCCTCGAGATCGACGAGATCCTCTCGCTCTCCGACCGGATCCTCGTCATCTACGAGGGCCGGATCGTCGCCGAGTACGGACCGGACGTCTCGGAGCAGCAGCTCGGCATCGCCATGACCGGCGGCACCCGCGAGCCGGAGCCCGTGGCGTGAGCACGCCCGAGAGGCCTCCGGAGACGCCGGAGGGCCGCACGACCCCGCCGCCCGTCGACCCGGAGCAGGGGGAGCCGACGACCTGGACGGCCCGCTACATGGTCTACCAGCGGGCCGGCGGGGTGATCACCCCGATCCTGACGACGCTCCTCGCGCTGATCATCGCCGGCATCGTCGTCCGCTTCACCACCGGCGCGAGCCCGATCGACACGGGCCGGGCGATCGTCGACGGAAGCGGTCTGCCGTGGCTGATCCCGGACAGCCTCATCGACATCCGCTCCGTCGCGAACACGTACGAGTTCTGGGACACCGAGGAGCTCGCGCGCAACAACGCCCAGGTCAACCTCCAGCAGACCCTGACGATCATGACGACGCTGATCCTGACCGGGCTCGCGGTCGCCTTCGCGTTCCGCTGCGGTCTCTTCAACATCGGCGGTCAGGGTCAGTTCTTCGTCGGCGCGATCGCCGCTGTCTACATCGGCGCCGAGGTCACGGGCCTCGCGCGCGGGATCCACGTGCCCCTCGCGCTCTTCTGCGCGCTCCTGGCAGGGGCGGTGTGGGCCGGGATAGCCGGCTTCTTACGAGCGACGGTCGGGGCCCACGAGGTGATCTCGACGATCATGCTCAACTGGATCGCCTACTGGGTCGGGAGCTACCTCTTCAGCCTCGGCGGGCCGCTCCAGAGCGACGTGAACAACCAAGTCCCGATCTCCAACGACGTCCAGGAGTCGGCGAAGCTGCACATCTGGTGGCAGGACCCGGACAAGATCCTCGGCCTTCACATCGGGTTCTTCATCGCGATTGCGGCGCTGATCGCGTTCTGGATCATCCTCAACCGAACGACCCTCGGCTACGAGGTGCGCGCGGTCGGCTTCAACCCCGAGGCGGCCCGCTACGGCGGGATCAGCGTCTCGCGCAACTACTTCCTCGCGATGGCGATCTCCGGCGCCTTCGCCGGCCTCGCCGGCGCCATCGACATCCTCGGCTGGCAGTTCCGCTACGGCCAGATCGACATCCAGCAGTCGGACATCGGCTTCGTCGGCATCGCCGTCGCCCTCCTGGGCAGGAACACGTCGATCGGGATCTTCTTCTCGGCGCTGCTGTTCGGCGCACTCCTGACCGGGTCGAACACGCGGAACCTCGCGCTCCCGATCGAGCCCGAGCTCGCCGGAAACATGACGCTGATCATCCAGGGCCTCGTCGTGCTCTTCGTGGCCGCCGACGTCCTCGTCCTCTACCTGTGGCGGGCCGGGAGGAGGATCCGAATGCCGCGAAGGCGTGCGCAACCGCCGCAGCCGGCTGAGACATGAGCGAGCCGCTTCCACAACCACACCTGCGCGAGTCGATGGTCCCGCGGCGGGCGTGGTACGCCCGCACGCCGATCGACCGTCAGATCGCGATGCTGGGCGTCATCTCCGCGGCGCTCGGGGTCTGGCTGATGCTGCCGCCGGTCGGAGACAACCTCCGCAACCAGATCGACTTCACGGAGATCGTCCCGGCGTTCTTCGGGGTGCTCGCGATGGCCGCCGGCATCTGGGCGATCGGCCGCGGTGAGGTGAAGTGGGGTGGAGGGGCGGTCGTCGCGGGCGCCGTCGGGATCGTGCTCGGCATCGTCGCGGCGCAGGGCAGCATGACCGATCACGAGGCGGTCTTCGTCTGGTCGAGCCTCTTCGCGGCGACGCTCCGCTGGGCGACGCCGCTGACCTTCGCCGCCATCGGCGGCCTGTTCTCCGAGCGCAGCGGCGTCGTCAACATCGCGCTCGAGGGGATGATGCTCGCCGGCGCCTTCTTCGGCATCTGGGGCGCCGACCGCTTCGGCCACTGGGGCTGGGGTCTCGTGACCGCGATGGTCGCCGGGGCAGCGTTCGCGTTCGTCCACGCCGTGTTCTCGATCCACCTGCGGGCCGACCAGATCGTCTCAGGCACCGCGATCAACTTCCTCGCGTTAGGCATCACCGGCTACCTCTACATCGATCTCTACGGTGCGGAGGGGACGCCGCCCGACGTCTCGCAGATCCCGAACGTCCACCTGAGCTTCATCGAGGACATCTACTTCATCGGTCCGATCTTCGGGAACATGAACCTGATGATCTGGCTGGCGTTCCTCACGGTCCTCCTCTGCTGGGTCGTGGTCTTCAAGACGCCGGTCGGACTGAGGCTTCGTGCGGTCGGCGAGCATCCGCGCGCCGCGGACACGGTCGGCATCTCGGTCTATCTCGTGCGCTACTGCTGCGTCACGGTCTCCGGGATCCTCGCGGCGCTCGGCGGCGCCTACCTCTCGATCGGGTTCGTGGGGTCGTTCGGCGAGAACATGACCGCGGGCCGCGGCTTCATCGCCCTCGCCGCGCTGATCTTCGGGATGTGGAAGCCGTTCGGCGCCTTCGGCGCGGCGCTGCTCTTCGGCTTCTCGAGCGCCCTCGCCCGGTCGCTGCCGGAGTACTCGGAGCAGGCGGCGCTGCTGTTCGAGACCCTGCCGTACGTCCTGACCCTGATCGCCGTCGCCGGCGTGATCGGCCGCTCGATCCCGCCAGCAGCCATTGGCCGACCCTACGAGAAGCAGTAGCGAGAATCGGCCCAGGAGCGTCAGCGCGGTGTTCTCCGTGCTGTTCGGGCTGGCCGGTGTCGCCGCGATCCCCGCCGCGATCGTCGCGGCAGAGGTCTACGACGTGGTCACGCTCCTCCAGTCGGCGGTGGCGATTCCACCCGCGTTCGTGTGCTCGATCGTCGCGATCGTGCTCGGCCGAAGGACGAGGCGGCAGGTGGAGCGAACGATCGGCCGGACGCGGGGCGGAGGGCTGGCGCGGGTCGGCCGGATCCTCGGCTACATCGGCCTCTACCTGTCCGTGACGGCCGGAGTCTCGGTGGTCACGTACTACGTGTTACGAGAGTTCGCGGCCTAAAGCATCTCTGCCTAGAATCGACCCGCCGCCGTGTTCGAGATCGGTAACAGCCTCCGCGAGGCGCGCCTGCGCCAGGCTCTCGACTTTCCCGAGGTGGAGCAGGCGACCAAGATTCGCGGGAAGTACCTGCGGGCGCTCGAGGACGAGCAGTTCGACATCCTCCCGGGCCAGACGTACGTCAAGGGCTTCCTCCGGACGTACGCCGAGTACCTCGGGCTGGACGGGCAGCTCTACGTCGACGAGTACAACTCGCGGTACATCCCGGGTGACGAGGAGACACCGCTCCGGGCACAGAACAAGTCGACCGTCGGGCGGAACCCGCGCGTCGAGTCGGGCGTCCTCCTCGTCGCGCTCGCCGCGATCGGAATCCTGACGGCGCTCGTCGTCTTGGCCTGGCGGTTCGGGAGCGACCCGCCGGAGACGGCGATCCCGGACTTCTCGTCGGAGACGAACAGGACCACGACCCAGGCGCGGCCCCAGAGCTCCGCGAACAAGAAGCGGCGCCCGGCGCGCACCGCCCGGGTGACGGCGACCGGCGCCCTCGGGAACTCGTGGATGGAGGTCTACGCCGGATCGCAGGCCGGGCAGCTGCTCTACCGCGGGACGCTCGAGGCCGGACAGATCATCCGGTTCGCCCGCCCCAAGCTGTTCGTGATCATGGGCCGTCCCGGGAACGTGCGCATGCGGCTGAACGGCCGGGTCGTGCAGGTGCCGAACCGCGGCAGCCCGACGGCCGTCATCGTCACGCCGCGGGGACTGACCCCGACGTCCGCCGCGGCTTGATAGAGACCTCGATCCAGCATGGGAGCTGAGTCGTCAGGCTGCGCTTCTCATCTGATCTGAACGCGACCTGCGTCCGGGGCTGGCATCCGAGCAGCGCACCCTGACGACGAGCCCCACACTGAACCGAGGTCTCCCGCCGACAGCGGTCGTCCTCGTCACGGGCAGCGAGCTGGTCCGCGGCGGGCGGGTGGACGAGAACGGCCCGTTCCTGGCGCGGGAGCTGAGCACGCGCGGGATCGAGCCCGAGCGCGTGCTGGTCGTGGGAGACCGCCCGGACGCGCTCGAGCAGGCGTTCCGCGAGGCGCTCGAGGCCGATCTCGTCGTCACTTCCGGCGGCCTCGGGCCGACGCATGACGACCGGACGGTCGAGATGCTCGCCCGCGTGGCCGGGCGCGAGCTCGTCGTCGATCCCGCCCTGGAGGCAGAGATCGGGCGGGTCGTGCGGGGGCTGTCCGAGCGGTTCCGGCGGCCGTACGAAGAGTTCGAGTCGGGCGTCACCAAGCAGGCGACGATCCCGCTCGGCGCGGAGTCGCTCGGGCTCGCCGGGACCGCCCCGGGTCTCGTGGTGGACGTGGACGGTGTCGTGGTCGTCGTGCTGCCGGGCCCGCCCGGAGAGCTCCAGCGGCTGTGGGCACGGGCGTTGGAGACGGCGCCGCTGGGGCGCGTCCTCGAAGCAGCCCGCCGACCGGGTCACCGGATCCTCCGCTTCTTCGGCTTGCCGGAGTCCGCCGTGGCGCGAGTCGTGGAGCGGGCCGGAGGCGAGGCCGACGGCGTCGACGTGACGATCTGCGCGCACGACCTCGAGGTGCAGGTCGACCTCGTCGTCAGTCCAGGGTCCGAGGGGCATGCCGACCTGCTCCAGGGGGCGCTCGAGGAGGCGCTTCCGCAGGCGCTCTTCGCGGAGGACGAGCGGCCGGTCGAGGCGATCGTGCTTGATCTGGCACGGGAGCAGGGGCTCTCGCTCGCGGCGGCCGAGTCGTGCACGGGCGGGATCGTCGCTGCGCGCCTGACGTCGGTTCCGGGCTCGAGCGACGCCTTCGTCGGCGGCGTCGTCTCGTACGACAATCGCCTCAAGCGCGACGTCCTGAGCGTGCCGGAGGAGATGCTGGAGCGCCACGGCGCCGTGTCAGCCGAGACGGCCGCGGCGATGGCCGCAGGCGCGAGAGCGACGCTGGGCGCCGACGTCGCGGTGTCGGTGACCGGCGTCGCAGGGCCGGGGGGCGGGACGCCCGAGAAGCCCGTCGGCCTCGTCTACCTCCACGCGTCGATGCCCGGAGACGAGGAGTCGATGGAGCTCCGCCTCCCCGGGGACAGGGATGCGGTCCGCCGCCGCGCCGCCGCGTCAGCGCTCCACCTCCTGCGACGCGTTCTGGCACAGAGTCGCCACACACAGGCGTGACCTCGGCGGGTAGCGTCGGGGGTCGTGACCGACTGCGTCTCTTCTGTGCCCTCCGGCTGCCCGACGACGTCCTCGACCGGCTCGAGCCGTGGCAGGCCGCCGAGCTCCGCGACGGGCGGGTCGTCCCGCGGGGGCACCTCCACATCACGCTCGCGTTCCTCGGCTCACGGCCGGCGGAGGAGCTTGCGGCGATCGCGGACACCCTTCGGGGCGCGGCCGCCGGGACCGGCGAGATCGTGCTCTCGGCGGAGCGCTACCGTGAAACCCGGAGCGTCGGAATGGTCGTTCTGCGGGAGGAGACGGAGGAGGGCGGGCGCCTCGCCGAGCGCCTGTTCGGCGGCCTCGAGGGGCTCGGCGTCTACGAGCGCGAGCGCCGTCCGTGGCTCCCGCACGTCACGGTCGTGCGGTTCCGCACACGGCCGCGGCTCGACCCGCCGGTGCCCGATCTCGGGACGTTTGGACCGTCCGACGCGGCTGTTTACATGTCTGCCCTGCGGCCGTCCGGGGCGCAGTACGAAGTCTTGGAATCGGTACCGCTAGGAGGTTGATGGGATGAGTCGCGAAGAGGCACTCGACACCGCTCTCGGACAGATCGAGCGCCAGTTCGGCAAGGGCGCCGTGATGCGGATGAACGACCACGCGCACGTCTCGGTCGGCTCCGTCTCGACAGGCTCGCTCGCGCTCGACCTCGCGCTCGGGATCGGCGGCCTCCCGCGCGGCCGGATCGTCGAGATCTTCGGCCCGGAGTCCTCGGGAAAGACGACGCTCGTGTACCACGTGATCGCCGAGGCGCAGCGTCGCGGAGGCATCTGCGCGTTCATCGACGCCGAGCACGCGATGGACCCACAGTACGCCCGGAAGATCGGCGTCAACATCGAGGACCTCCTCGTCTCGCAGCCCGACAACGGGGAGCAGGCGCTCGAGATCGCCGAGCTGCTGATCCGCAGCGGCGCGCTGTCCGTCGTCGCCGTCGACTCCGTCGCCGCGCTCACGCCACGCGCGGAGATCGAAGGCGAGATGGGCGACAGCCACGTCGGCCTCCAGGCGCGCCTCATGAGCCAGGCGCTCCGCAAGCTTGCCGGCACGCTGAACCGCACCGAGACGATCGCGATCTTCACGAACCAGCTCCGCGAGAAGATCGGCGTCATGTTCGGCAACCCGGAGACGACGCCGGGCGGCCGGGCGCTGAAGTTCTACTCGTCCGTCCGCCTCGACATCCGCCGGATCGAGACGCTGAAGGAGGGCGTGGAGGCGATCGGTAACCGCGTCCGGGTCAAGGTGGTGAAGAACAAGGTCGCGCCGCCGTTCAAGCAGGCCGAGTTCGACATCATCTACGGCCAGGGGATCTCCTGGGAGGGCACCGTCCTCGACGCGGGGCTCGAGCGGAAGGCCGTTCAGAAGTCGGGCTCGTACTTCAGCTTCCAGGAGGAGCGACTCGGCCAGGGCCGCCAGAACGCGACGGCGTTCCTCCGCGAGCATCCGGACGTGACGGAGAAGATCCTGATGCAGATCCAGAACGAGGTCGGTCCGGATCAGGTCGTGTCCGCGCGGCTCCTGCCGGCGGTCGAGGGCAACGGGAAGCCAGCCGAGGCCGAGCCGGTCGAATCCAAGTAGCGCCGTGGCGAAGGCGAGGGAGCTCGCACTCCGCGCGCTCAACCACCGCGACCGGTCCCGCCGGGAGCTCGAGCAGCGCCTGCGGCGCGCCGGCGTTTCCGACGACGAGTGCTGCAGCACGCTCGATGATCTCGCCGACTGCGGCCTGCAGTCGGACGCTCGGTTCGCGGAGGCGCGGGCGAGGGGCCTGGCGTCCAAGAACAGCGGCGATGCGCTCATCCGCAACGACCTGCGGCGCCACGCGATCGATCCAGAGCTGATCGACGAGCTCCTCGGCGGCCTGGAACCGGAGCGCGAACGCGCCGTCCGGATCTACGAGCGCCGGGGTGGAGGAGACCGTGCGCTCCGCTATCTCGCTGCCAGAGGCTTCTCCCGGGACTCGCTCGAAGCGCTCAGCGATCATCCGGTATGCTGAGAGCGATTCACCCAACATTTTGCCTGCACAGACACGCTTTCTGAAACCACTGGCAACCGACCACCGATGAAGACACGAACCAGCGATGCGACGGAGGCGGCGCTAGCCGAAGCTCGCTAGCGGCACCAGCTGGTGCGGCCGTCCCCGACGGCCGCGATCGAGAGCGCTCTGCTCAGGCCTGATGGCGGGTGGTAACCAACCCCCAAGGAGCGCCCATGCTCGTCGCCGGAATCGCTATCGGCCTCGTCCTCGGAGGGGCTCTCCTGCTCGGCGTCATGCAGCTTCTCGGCCGCTCGAGCCTCGGAGAGGCGGCGGCCAGGCGTGACGAGCTGATCAACAACGCGAAGCGGGACGCGGAGAACCTTCGGCGCGAGGCGGAGATCGAGGCGCGCGAAGAGGCGGTCAAAGTCCGCGCGGACGCCGAGCGCGACGCCCAAGAGCGCCGCCGTCAGATCACGCGGCTCGAGGAACGGGTGCTCGCGAAGCAGGACGAGCTCGAGGGGAAGTTGACTGAGCTCCTACGCCGCGAACAGGGGCTCGCCGACCGTGAGACGCACATCAAGGAGCTGCAGGGCGACCTCAAGGAGGCCAAGGACCGCGAGCTCGGTGAGCTCGAGCGGATCTCCGGCCTGACGGTCAACGAGGCGCGCAGCGAGTTGCTCGCGCGCGCAGAAGGCCTGATCCGCCACGACCTGGCCAGGCGCGTCCGCCAGCTGGAGGAGGAGGCGCAGCTCGACGCACGACGCCGGGCCCGCAACCTCGTCGCCGACGCGCTCCAGCGAGTTGCGGCGAGTCACGCCGCCGAGACGACGTCGTCCGTCGTCGAGCTGCCCAGTGACGACATGAAGGGCCGGATCATCGGCCGCGAGGGCCGGAACATCCGCACGCTCGAGCACCTCACCGGCGTCGACATCATCATCGACGACACGCCGCAGGCCGTCGTGCTCTCCTCCTTCGACGGCATTCGTCGGGAGATCGCCCGGCTGACGCTCGGGAAGCTGATCGAGGACGGCCGGATCCAGCCGGCCAGGATCGAGGAGATGTACTACCAGTCGAAGGCGGAGATCGAGGACCACATCCGCCACGCGGGCGAGCAGGCGGTCTTCGAGGCGAACGCCGGCGAGTTCAACCCCGAGCTCGTGAAGATCCTCGGCCGGCTCCACTACCGCACGAGCTACGGCCAGAACGTCCTCAAGCACACGCTCGAGGTCGTCCATCTCGCCGGGATCATGGCCGTCGAGCTCGACGCGGGCGTGCGCACGACGAAGCGCGCCGCCCTGCTCCACGACCTCGGCAAGGCCTTGACGCACGAGATCGAGGGCTCGCACGCCCAGATCTCCGCCGACTTCGCGAAGCGGTACGGCGAGTCGGAGGCGGTCGTCCACGCGATCGGCGCGCACCACTACGAGGTGCAGCCGCAGACGGTCGAAGCCGTGCTCGTCATCGCCGCCGACGCGATCTCGGGCTCGCGGCCCGGCGCCCGCGGGGACACGCTCGAGAACTACATCAAGCGCCTCGAGGCGCTCGAGGAGATTGCAGCGCGCAAGAACGGGGTGGAGAAGGTCTACGCGCTCCAGGCCGGCCGCGAGATCCGCGTGATCGTCAAGCCGGGCGAGGTCGACGACGACGGCGCCGTCCTCCTCTCGCACGAGATCGCGCGCGAGATCGAGCAGGAGCTCGAGTACCCGGGTCAGATCAAGGTCACGGTCATCCGCGAGTCGCGGTCGACCGAGCTCGCGAAGTAGGACGGCGGAGCAGGCGAGGCCCGCCCCGCCGCCGTCGATTCAGTCTTCCTCGACGCCGAACTTGAGCCGGACGACCGAGGGCTCGTGGTCCGAGGCCTGCACCGCATCGGCGAACTCGGAGTTCAGGTGGACGACGTCGTACGCCGGCCGGTACGGGAGCTGCAGCAGCCGGCCGCTGATCAGGATCTGGTCGAGCACCTGTGAGTTGCCCTCGAAGACGTACGAGTAGCGCTCGTCCTCCGGCAGGCTCTTCACGAGCGAGGTCAGGACTCCGCCCTCCAGGATGTCCGTCGTCTCGGAGAACTCGAAGTCGTTGATGTCGCCGAGAACGACGATCCTCGCACTCGCGTCTCGCGCCAGGATGTCGTCGACGAAGTCGTTGACGAGCTCGGCCTGGCCATGCCGAGCGATCTCCGAGAAGCGTGTCGGCGGCTGCGCCGGCCCGAACAGCGGCTGGTCGTCGCCCTTCGAGCTGAAATGGTTCACGATCGCGAAAACCGTCCGGTCGCGGACGTTGAACTCGGCGACGAGTGACTTCCGCGTATCCGTGAAGGCCGCACTCTGCGTGCCGATCCGGCCCGGACTCGCGGACAGCTCGGGCTTGTGCTTCTTCCCGACGACGGTCGTCTCGGTCGTGGGCGAGCCGCCCGGCCGGTCGACGAAGCTGACGCCCCGATCCCCGCGGAAGAGGAAGCCGACGCGGATGTTCCCGCCCGGTGCTCCGCCGTCGGCGTCGTCGACCGGGTTGATCTGCCGGTAGTCGTACGAGGGACCTCCGGCCGCCTCGATTGCAGCGATCAGGCGATTCCAGGCAACGTCGGCGTCCACGACGGTGCTGTCCGTCGGGCCGGGCGGACCCGGGGGATCCACGGTGCCGTCGTTGTCCTGAACCTCCTCGATCCCGAGGACGTCCGGCGCCCGCAGGTTGTTCACGATCAGCGAGGCCAGGTGGTCGTACTTCGGCTGCGGATCCGTGCCGGCGAGGTTCTCCACGTTGAACGTGCCGAAGACGACCTCCTCCGCGCGTGGCGAGTCCGTCGACTCACGGACGTTGCCGCCCGAGTCGAACGTCGGCGTCGTCGTCGCCTGGATCTTGTAGTTCGAGAAGCTGTAGTCGAGCGGGCCGATCACCGTAGAGGTGAGCTCGTCGCCGACGTTCATGTCCGGCATCGCCTTCACCGGCCGCGGCGCGGGCGCGAGATCGCGGAGGATCTCGTCGTCGACGATGATCCGCTCCGGGTTCGGATCGGTGTAGCCGCCGAGCAGGATGCCGCCGCGCGGTGTGAAAAGTCCGGTCGCCCACGAGCCCCGGTCCGGCAGCAGCGCGATCTCTCCGAAGCTGCGCGTGGCGCCGACGACCGAGCCGTCGTTCACCTGGAGCAGCATGCCCTCGAGGCTCTCGTAGAAGTCGATCGCGTCGTTGACCGCGTCGAAGGTGCCGCCGGTCTCCACGTTGCCCGCTCCGTCGTCGTCGATGTTCTCGGTCGGAGCCATGCGGCCACCCTCGCCGAGCACCGTCGGGGCGATCGAGTGCCCGGTCGTCAGCTGCGTGATGTTCTGGTTCGAGCTGTTGACCTGCGTGATCGTCAGGTTGTCGGGGTCGTTGCCCGCCCGAAACTCACTGACCGTTCCGACGACGCGGACGAGTGCCCCGACCTGCAAGGCCGGCGCCTGGGTGAGGAAGACGAAGACCGCATCCGACGTCGCGAGGTTCGCGTCCGGCGACGGGTCCTGGATCCAGTAGCCACGGCCGCCGGCGGTCCGCCGGGCGGTGATGACGCCCTCGACCTTCACGGCCCGCCCGTTGAGCGGCGAGATGTGCGCCGCACCTTGGACGGCGGCGATCTCGGTGACCGGCAGCGTGGTAGTGAAGCTGAACGATTGGTTCGCCGCCATGGCGTTCGGCGGGTCGTCCGAGTCGTTGTCCGTCACCTTCGTCGCGTCGATAGTCACCGTGCACGTCTCGCCGAGTCCGAAGTCGGAATCCGGGTCGAGCCCGAAGCTCTGCGAGCCGCCGCTCTCGACTGCGGTGTGTGCGCCCGTTGCGGAACAGGTGATCGAGTACCAGCCGGCGGCCGCGGTGACCGGCTCCGAGAAGTTGACCGTGATGTTCGCGTTCTGCGCGACCTCGGTCGCCCCGTTCGCCGGGCTCGACGAAATCACCGAGGGAGCGGTGTCGCCGCCGGTGGTCACCGTGTGCGAGCGGAGACCGTCGACCGTGTTCTGCGCGAAGCCGTCCCACTGAACCGACGGATCGAACGCGTCGGAGCCGTTCGGGTCACCAGCTTCGATCGTCGGCTTCCGGCGCAGCGTGTTGTCCGCCGTGCTCGTCAGCCCGGTGCCCCACTCGGTTCCCGGGTTCTCGCCGATCCGGCCGATCACGTCGATGAGCGTCGTGCCCTTGAAAAGCGCAACCGCGTCGTTGCCGTTGAACCAACCGGCGGAGGTGGTCTGGTTGAAGACCGACTGCGGGATCACCGCCGGATCGGCCCCGGTATGCCCGAGCACGAAGGTGCCGCCGGCCGGGATTGTCCCGCTGAGGTGGATGACCAGCGTGCTGGTAATCGCGCCGTTGAAGAACGTCTGCACCGAGTACTGGCCCAGCGGGTTCCCCGCGGGATTCAGCGTGACCGGGACGCCGGTCCCGTTGAAGATCTCGATGACCTTGTTGTTCCCCGAGCCCTCGACGTACTCGGAGATGAACAGCTCGGTGCTGACCGCTCCGGCTCGGTCGACCCGCGCGCCGGCGACGGCGGCGAAGGCGATCAGGGCGAGCAGGCTCAGCGTGACGAGACGTGCGCGACGATCGACGTACTCGGAGATGAACAGCTCGGTGCTGACCGCTCCGGCTCGGTCGACCCGCGCGCCGGCGACGGCGGCGAAGGCGATCAGGGCGAGCAGGCTCAGCGTGACGAGACGTGCGCGACGAAGCATGGGCGATGTGACCTCCGGCTGCGGTGATTGACCCCTAACGGACATGTCCAGCCTATAACGGCGGGCCCGGGAAATCCAAAGCTCGACCACCGCCCCGATACAGTGTTTCGGCCCGTGAAGCGGTACCACGTCACGACCTTCGGCTGCCAGATGAACGCCCACGATTCGGAGCGCATCAAGGGCATGCTGGAGGAGCTGGGGCTGGGGGAGAGCACCGCCCAGGAGGACGCCGACGTCCTCGTCTTCAACACGTGCACGATCCGCGAGAAGCCGGATCAGCGCTTCGCCGCCCACCTCGCGCAGGCGCGGGCGCTGAAGGACCGGGATCCGGAGAAGGTCATCGCGGTCGGCGGCTGCTACGCGGAGGCGCAACGCGAGCGGCTCTTCGAGCTCTACCCCTACGTCGACGTCGCCTTCGGGCCGGGCTCGATCGCCCATCTCGGGGACTGGCTCGGCGCCGGGGGCGAGGGCGTCGCGCGGGGCCGGTTCGGCCTTGAGCAGCGCTCCTTCGCAAGCCTCCTGCCGATGCACCGGGAGCGCCGGTTCCAGGGCTGGATCCAGGTCTCCATGGGCTGCAACTCGAAGTGCGCGTACTGCATCGTCCCGTCAGTCCGTGGGCGGGAGCAGAGCCGCAGGCCAGGCGAGGTGATCGCCGAGGTCGAGAGCCTTGCGCGCGTCGGCGTCCGCGAGATCACGCTCCTCGGCCAGAACGTGAACTCGTACGGCCGCGACCTCCTGCCGGACGTGCGGACCGACTTCGGCGAGCTCCTACGCGCCTGCGATGCCGTCGACGGCATCGAGCGCATCCGTTTCACGAGCCCGCACCCGAAGGACTTCCGCGCACCGGTGATCGCCGCCATGGCCGAGTGCCACGCGGTGTGCGAGCACGCGCACCTGCCCCTCCAGTCGGGCTCGACTCGGATCCTCAAGGCGATGCGACGGACGTACAGTCGCGAGCGCTTCCTGCGGCTCGTGGACGAGATGCGCGCCGCGATCCCGGATCTCGCCCTCACGACGGACCTTATCGTCGGGTTCCCCGGGGAGACCGAGGAGGACTTCGAGGAGACGGTCTCCGCCGTCGAGGAAATCGGCTTCGACAGCGCCTTTACCTTCGTCTTCTCGCCTCGGAGCGGTACGGAGGCGGCGACGATGGGCGCTCAGGTTCCCGAGGACGTGAAGCGGGAGCGGATCGAGCGTCTGATCGACGTCGTCCAGCGCGTGGCGCACGACCGGAACCAGGCGCGGATCGGCCGGACGGAGCAGGTGCTGGTCGAGGGCCCGAGCCGCACGGACGCGTCGCTGCTCCGCGGCCGTACGCGCAGGAACACGACCGTGAACTTCGCCGGTACGGCTGCCGCGGGAGACCTCGTCCACGTCGAGATCGACGGGGCGACCTCCACGACGCTCAAGGGAACCCAGCTCGCAGCAGTTGCCGCGTAGCCGCAACCTCGCCTGGGACGGGCTCCTCAACGCGCGCGACCTCGGCGGTCATGCCACCGAGGACGGCGGTGAGACGCGGTGGGGCTCGGTCGTCCGCGCCGACAGCGTCCGCCAGCTGACGGACGAGGGTTGGCGGGCGCTCGTCGACTACGGCGTGCGCACGATCGTCGATCTGCGGTCGAACGAGGAGCTCGCCGAGGACCCGCCTGCCGAGCTGCCCGTGGACGCCGTCCACGTCTCGTTCTTCGACCACCGCCCCGACGTCTTCGAGGAGGTCGAGGCGGCGAGCGAAGCGGCGGCTGACCACGCCGATGCGACGCGAGCGGTCTACCTGATCTTCCTCGAGCACTTCCGGGCGAACGTCGCCGCTGCGATCCGCGCGGTGGCAAACGCACAAGAGGGCGCCGTCGTCGTCCACTGCCACGGCGGCAAGGACCGCACCGGGCTCGTCAGCGCGTTCCTCCTGCGCCTCGCGGGCGTCCCGATCGAGGAGATCGCGACCGACTACGCCCTGAGCGAGGAGCGCCTGCGCACAAGGCACGAGGAGTGGTTTGCGCAGGCAGCGGACGAGCGGGAGCTGGAGCGGCTCCACCGGATCTCGAAGACGCCGGCTGCGTCGATGGTCGCTGTGCTCGAGGAGCTCGAGCGCCGGTACGGCAGCATCGCCGGCTATCTGAAGGCCGGCGGGGCGACCGACGAAGAGCTCGAGCGGGCGCGTGCGCGCCTCCGTGACTGAGCCGCTCGTTCTCGCGATCTTCGGCCCGACTGCGTCGGGCAAGTCCGACGTGGCGGAGGCGATCGCCGACCGCGTGCCGGCCTCCCTGGTTTCCGCAGACGCCATGCAGGTGTACCGCGGGCTGCCGATCCTCACGAACCAGTCCGACCGCGAGACCGAGCTCGTGGGGAGCTGGGAGCTCGACCACGAGGCGTCGGTCGGCGAGTACGGGCGCCTGGCGCACGAGGCGATCGACGCCGCGCTCGCTCGTGGAGAGCTGCCGATCGTCGTGGGCGGCACGGGCCTCTATCTGCGCGCCGCGCTCGTCGAGCTGAACGTGCCGCCGGCGCCGGAGCCCGGCGTCCGCGAGCGCTGGGAAGCCGAGTACGAGCGCTTGGGCCCGGAGGGAGCGCACGAGCTCCTCGCCGAGCGGGACCCGGCCGCGGCGGCCCGAGTCCATCCGAACGACCGACGTCGCGTCGTCCGGGCACTAGAGCTCTCGGAAGCCGGCGGTTCGCTCGCACCGAGCGCCGACCGGCTCTGGAGCGGGGATGTCCGCCACCCGACGATGATCGTCGGCCTCGACGTCCCGAAGGAGGCGCTCGACGCCCGGATCGAGGCGCGCACCCGGCGGATGTTCGAAGCGGGAGTGGAGGAGGAGGTGCGGCGTGCGCTGGAGCGGCCGATTTCGCCGACCGCAAAGACGATCCATGGACTCAGGGACATCTCCGAGCTTCCGCGGGAGGAGGCGCTGGAGTCGCTCGTCCGACGGACGAGGCGCTACGCCGGCTATCAGCGCAAGTGGATGCGGCGGGTACCCGGCCTTGTTACCGTGGCGGCCGACCGCCCGGCGGGCGAGGTGGCCGATGAGATTCTCGAAATGGCACGGACTCGGCAACGACTATCTGCTGGTCCAGCGGGCTGAGATCGCCGCGCCCCTGACCGCCGACCAGGTGCGGCGTCTGTGCGACTACCACTTCGGCGTCGGCTCGGACGGGGTGCTCGAAGTGGTCTCGGCGAACGGCTCCGAGGCCGAAGTCGTGATCTGGAACCCGGACGGTTCTACGGCGGAGCTCTCCGGTAACGGCACCCGGATCGCCGCACGGTGGCTCGCGCGGCGAATCGGTGAGGAGACGGTGAGGATCCGCGTCGGGCCCCGCGAGGTGGTCGCGACGATGCGTGGTGGCCTACAGGTCGAGATGGACATGGGCCCGGTCGAGGTCGGCGACCCCGAGCGCCTCGAGGTCGGCGGCGAGACGCTCGAGGTCACGCCGGCATCGGTCGGGAACCCTCACGCCGTCGTGCGGCGCGAGCCGGTCCGCGCAGACCTGCTGCGCCTGGGCCCGCAGATCGAGAACCACGAGCGGTTCCCCGAGCGCACGAACGTCCAGCTCGTCCGAGTCGACGGGCCGAACGACATCACGGTCGGCGTCTGGGAGCGCGGAGCGGGGGAGACGCTCTCTTCAGGGACCAGCGCGGTCGCTACCGCCGGCGTCTCCGTGGCGCGCGGCTGGTGCGAGAGCCCGGTCACCGTCCACCTTGCCGGCGGCGACCTCGTCGTCGAGCTCGACGAGGCGATGAACGCCCGCCTGACCGGCCCCGCGCAGGAGATCTTCAGCGGGGAGGCAAGTGAGGAGCTGGGCCTGTGAAGTTCGCGAAGCGCCTCGACGCCGTCCCGCCGTACCTGTTCGCCGAGCTCGAGCGGCTCATGGAGGCCAAGCGCCGTGAAGGCATCGAGGTGATCAGCCTCGCGATCGGAGACCCCGACCTGCCAACCCCGCCCGCCATCGTCGAGGCGGCCGCCGAAGCGCTTCGGAACCCGACCACGCACCAGTACCCGACGAACCACGGGACGGAGGAGTTGCGCGAGGCGGCGGCGTCGTTCTACCGCGACCGCTTCGGCGTCGAGCTGGACCCCGGGAGCGACATCGTCCCTGCGCTCGGTGGGAAGGAGGCGGTCGGCCACATCGCGATGGCGGCGCTCGACCCTGGGGAGGTCGCGCTGAGCCCGGAGCCCGGCTATCCGCCGTACACGTCCGGCCCGGTGTTCTCCGGCGCCGACGTGCACTACCTGCCGCTCACGCCCGAGAACGACTTCTTCCCGGACCTGGAGGCGATCCCGGACGACGTGTTGGCGCGGGCGAACCTGCTGTACCTGAATTACCCGAACAACCCGACCGGCGCCGTCGTCCCGGACGGGGCATTCGAGCTCGCGATTGAGTTCGCGCGCCGGAACGACCTGATCCTCGTCCACGACAACGCCTATTCCGAGGTGTGCTTCGACGGCTACGAGGCGCCGAGCTTCCTGCAGATTCCGGGCGCCAAGGACGTCGGCGTCGAAATCTTCTCGCTCTCGAAGGGCTGGAACATGACCGGCTGGCGCTGCGCGCTCGTCGCGGGCAATGCGGAGATCGTCGAGCGGTTCCGCCAGCTGAAGGCGAACCTGGACTCGGGGATGTTTGAGGCGCTCCAGCGCGCAGCCACGGTGGCGCTCACCGACGAGCGCGACTTCCCGCGGCAGATGTCCGAGGTCTACCGGCGGCGGCGTGACCTCCTCGTCGACGCGCTCGCTGCGATCGGCGTGTCGGTCGACCCGCCCCGAGCGACGCCCTACCTCTGGGTCCCAGTCCCGGACGGTCACGATTCCGCGTCCTTTACCTCCCTCGTCCTCGAAGAGGCCGACGTCGTCGTCTCGCCCGGGCCCGGCTACGGCGCCAGCGGCGAAGGGTTCGTGCGGCTGTCGATGACCGTGTCGGACGAGGAGCTGGAGGAGGCCGTCCGCCGGATCGAGAGCTCGCTGCAGAAAGTCATAATCCAGACGTGACAACCAGCCAGCCCGACCCCCGGCCCGGCCTGGAGCCGGAGCGGGGTTTCATCCTGTCCGTGCTGGCTCCGGGCGCCGACGAAGACCGCGAGCTCGACGAGATCGCCGAGCTCGCCAGGACCGCCGGTGTGGAGCCTGTCGCCAGCCTGGTCCAGCACCGAAACCGCCCGGATCCGCGCACGTTCGTCGGAAAGGGGAAGCTCGAGGAGCTCAAAGCGGCGTACAAGACTGCCGGGGCGGAATCGCTGCTCGTCGACCACGAGCTCTCGCCCTCGCAACAGCGCCGGCTCGAGGACGAGCTGAAGGCGCGCGTCGTCGACCGGACGCAGCTGATCCTCGACATCTTCGCCCAACATGCGCACAGCGCCGAGGGCAAGCTGCAGGTCGAGCTGGCGCAGCTCGAGTACAACCTCCCGCGCATGCGCGGCATGTGGCAGCACCTCGAGCGTCTCGGCGCCGGCCGCATGGACGGCGGCGTGGGGACGAGAGGCCCCGGCGAGACGCAGCTCGAGACCGACCGCCGGCTGGCGCGCAGGCGCGTCGCGTTGCTCCGGCGCCGGTTGAAGGAGCTCGGCCGCCAGCGCCAGACCCGGCGAAAGGAGCGCCTCCGCGCGCACACGCCGATCGTGGCGCTCGCCGGCTACACGAACGCCGGCAAGTCGACGCTGCTGAACGCACTGACGGGAGCGGGGGTCTCGGTGAACGACCGGCTGTTCGAGACTCTCGACCCAACGACGCGGGCCTTCGAGGAGGACGGGCGCCGGTATCTCGTCACCGACACGGTCGGCTTCATCCGTCGCCTACCGCATGAGTTGGTCGAGGGCTTTGCGGCGACCCTCGAGGAGACGCTGCAGGCCGATCTCGCGCTCCACGTCGTGGACGGGTCGATGCCGGACGAGGAGCTCGACGAGACGGTGCGCGCCGTCGAGGAGGTGCTCGAGGAGATCGGCGCCGACGAGCTCCCGGTCGAGCTCGTCCTGAACAAGGTCGATGCCGTCGACCCACTCGGCAGGCGGCGGCTCGCGAACCGGTTCCCCGGTGCGCTGCAGATCTCAGCGGAGACGGGGGAGGGGCTCGACGAGCTGAAGGGGCGAATCGCGGAACGGTTCGCCGAGCGCTTCGAGCTCGTTCGCATGGTCGTCCCGTACGAGGACGGTGCGAAGCTCGCGGAGCTCTACGACCTCGGACCGCCGATCGACGAGCGCGTCGACGGGCCGGACGGCGTCTTCATCCGGGCCCGGCTCCCGCGGCGCGAGATCCAGCGCTTTGCCCCGTACCTCGTCGCGCTCGACGCCGACTCGTCGGGGCGGCCGGATTCCGAAGCGGAGCCGACCCGGGCCAGCAGGTGATCGAGGTCCCGGTCCGCCGCCTCCGGGAAGACGCCGTCATCCCGTCCCAGGCCTACACCGGCGACGCCGGGCTCGATCTCGCCGCCTGTGGGCGACATGAGCTGGGTCCCGGCGAGCGTGCGACGGTGCCGACCGGCTTGGCCGTCGCGATCCCCGAGGGACACGGCGGCTTTGTCCTGCCCCGCTCGGGCCTGGCTGCACGGAACGGCATCACGATCGTGAACGCGCCCGGGCTCATCGACGCGGGCTATCGCGGCGAGGTGCAGGTCATCCTGCTGAACACGGACGCGGACACGCCGTTCGTCGTCGAGCCGGGGATGCGGATCGCGCAGCTGGTCGTCCTCCCGGTGCCTGCGGTCGATCTCGTCGAGCTGGACGAGCTCCCCGAGAGCGAGCGCGGCGCCCGCGGGTTCGGCTCTTCCAGAGTGTGATCAGTGCTCCTCCGGGCGATACACGCCTGCTTCTCGCCCGCGATCACGCTGCGCCGGAGCCGACCCTCCTCCTCACGAAGGCTGTCGAGCCTTCCCTCGTCGGAGTGCGCGCTCCGGCTTGGTGCTCGCGACCGAGAACCGGGGCAGCATCACCCGGAGGAGCACTAGATGGCCGCCGAGCCGCGAATCAGAGTTTCGGCGATCCTCCGCCGGCGCGACCGGCTGCTCCTCTGTAGGCACGAGAAGCACGGCAAGGAGTACTGGCTCCTGCCGGGCGGGGGTGTCAACTCGGGTGAGAGCCTCGTCGACGCGCTGCACCGTGAGCTCCAGGAGGAGATCGGCCTCGGAGAGGACGTCCCGGTCGAGGGGCCCGTCGCGATCGTGGACTCCATCGCGCCGCAGAAGAGCTTCGCAGCGAAGCACGTCGTGCACATCATCTTCGCGGGCGACCTCGGCGACCGGTCGCTGGAGACCGTCACCTCGCGGGACGCCGCCGTGCGCGGCCACCGGCTCTTCGCGCTGTCGGAGCTCGAGGAGGTCGTCCTCCATCCGCCGATTCAGCGGTTCCTCATGCGGTGGCGGCCGGCCGACCCGGTCGTCTACCTCGGCCCGCTCTGGGTTCCGTAGCTCGTTGATGCAGTTTCGGCGCTCGTCCGTTACCCACGCGCGCGCCGAACCGCAATACGATCGCAGTGGGGAGGAGGTTGGGCTACCTCGCGGCCCTGCCGCCACGGGACCTGGCCCGCGCGGCTGAGACCTCATGGGCCACCGCCTCGAGCCCGTCGCCCAGCGGCTCGAACGCGGGCGCCTCGCCCGTCCGATGCGCGATCGCCTGTGCGAGCAGCCAGTCGGCGAGCCACGGGTTCCTCGGCAGCAGCGGCCCGTGGAGATACGTCCCGATCACGCGCCCGGCTCGGCAGCCCTCGAAACCGCTCTCGCCGTCGTTCCCGAACCCGGCGACCACTCGCCCGAGCGGCTCGGCGCCGTCCTCGAGGATCGTCCGGCCCGCGTGGTTCTCGAATCCCGCGATCGTCCGGCGCGCGCCCGGTTCGAGCTCGCACTCCACGAGCACGTCGCCGATCATCCGCCGCTCGCCGGCCACGGTGTGGAGCGGAAGCAGCCCGGCGCCGGGCAGCTCCGCGCCGCTCCGCTCGCGATAGAACCGGCCGAGGAGCTGGTAGCCGCCGCAGACCGCCAGAAAGGCAGCTCCGCCCTCTACGGCCTCCCGCAGCCGCTCGCCCTTTCCGGCGATGTCGGACGCGACCAGGGCCTGCTCGCGATCTTGCCCGCCACCCACGTAGTAGAGGTCGTGCGCCCCCGGCTCGACGGCATCGCCCATGCCGAGCGCAGCGACCTCGAGCTCGTGACCCCGCCAAGCGGCACGCCGCGCGAGCACGGCGATGTTCCCGCGGTCGGCGTAGATGTTCAGGTAGTCCGGATAGAGGTGCCCGACGCGGATCTTCACGCCGCCCGCTCCCAGTACGGCTTCACGTAACCCCGCTCGGCGACGATCCCGCGCAGTCGCAACATCGCCGTGTACGTCGGAAGAACGCACAGCTCGCCGCCCGAAGCCGTCAGCTCCAGACCGCGGTCGAGCGCCTCGTCGAGCGCCGGGACGACCTCGATTCCGTCCTCCGGGAAGCCGGCGTACTTGCATCGCAGCGCCAGCTCCGCCGCGCGATCCCCGGTCGCCACGACTCGCTGCAGACGCTCCAGCAGCGGCTCGAAGTCGACGTCCCAGATCCAGGAGACGTCCCGTCCGTCTGCGATCGCGTCGTTCAGCGCGATGACGGCGAGCCGAGGAGCGCCACCCGCAACCAAGGTCCTGACGACCTCGTTCGCGCCGGCGGGGTTCTTGATCAGCAGCATCAGCAGGTTGCGATCACCGAGCGGGATCCGCTCGAACCGGCCGAAGGCCGCGCTGAAGCGCTCGAGCCCCGCCCTGATCTCCTCCCGGGAAGCGCCGAGGACGCCGGCGAGCGCGGCCGCCGCGAGCGCGTTGTAGACGTTGTAGAGGCCGGGAAGCGGCAGCCGAACCTGCAGGGGGCCGTCCGCGTCGACGAGGGCGAACGACACCGCCTCGAGCCCGTGGAGCTCGATCTCCCGCGCCGCGAGGTCCAACGGCGGCCGCGAGTGGCCGCACGCGGGACAGCGGTAGTCACCGAGGTGCCCGACGTACGCCGCCGCGTACTCGTACGGCGTGCCGCAGCGGATGCACCACTTCGAATCTGCCGCGTGCTGGAGCGCCGAAGCCGCGTGACGGGGATCGTCGACGCCGAACACGACCGATCCCAGCCGGTCCCGCGCGAGATCGCCGACCTGGGGATCGTCGCCGTTCGCCACCACGACGGCGTTCGCATCGAGCTCCGCCACCATGCCGCGCCACCGCTCCGCGACGAGCTCGAGCTCCCCGTACCTGTCGAGCTGGTCGCGGAAGAGGTTCCCGAGGGAGAGGGCGCGAGGCCGCACGCGGCGAGCAACCTCGGGCAGCGCCGCCTCGTCGACCTCGAACAGGCCCAGTTCGGCCCCATCAGCGGAAAGCAACGTCGAGGTGACGCCCGACAGGAGGTTCGCGCCGGCCCTGTTGTGCGCGAGCCGCACCTGTGGGGACAGGATCTCCGCGACCATCGCGGCCGTCGTCGTCTTGCCGTTCGTCGCGGAGACGATGGCGGAGCCGCGCGGAAGCCGCAACGCAAGGCGCCCGACCGCAGACGGATCCAGGGCGTTCAGCAGCTTCCCGGGCAGCGTCGTGCCCCCGCCGGCGCCGGCGAGGCGGGAGAGGCGGCCGGCCGCGCGTGCGGCGGCGACGCCGGCTGCGAGCGGCAGGCGAGGGCGCATCGCGCCTGAGCGTAACCCGAACGAGCGCCGCCACCGGTCCCCGCTCGATCACTCGAACGAGTGAACCTGGGGCCCTCACCCCAACGGGTGATGAGGCGGCGCCGGCCGAAACCCAAACTTCGCACGGCTTGTCAATTCCAAGTCGTAGACCGTGCTGGGTGGCGCGGAGAGGGAGAGGGAGATGAATCGGAAGCAGCGCATCAAGAGGAGCAGCCGGACACTGCTGGTGCTTCTCACAGTCGTCGCACTGGGTCTCGCGGCCTCGCCGGCCGCGCTCGCGGCAAAACGCGGCGGGCCGGGCCAGCCGGGCGTCCAGCCGACGTACGTCAGCGTTCCGATTCCTCTGAAGATCCTCTCCCTCCAGTTCGTTTCCTGGTCGGACTAGGGGAAAGCTCATGCAACTGCGGCCCGCGTTGAACGCGGATAAGAGGGAGACAAATGAACGGTAAGGGCGGGTCCTCCCGCGGCGAGCACCGCTCGTCCGCGCTGTGGGGGACTGGAAACCGGGGTGGAGACTCCCGGTCGAACGCGCTCTGGGGCAAGGGCGGTCGCGGCCTCGTCACTGCGCTCGTTGCGGTGCTGGTCGTTGCTGCCCCTCTCGCTGCCGGCGCGCACAAGAGCAAGAAGGGGTCGGAAGGCGCTCTCGCGCCGACGTATGTCGATCCGATCCTGCTGGCGAAGGCCGAGACGACGCCGAACGCGCTGGTGAAGGTGATCATCCAGGGCGACCTCGGAAAGGGCGCGGCGCACGCGAACGACGCCTTCCACGACGTCCAGGAGCGCTCCGGCAGCCAGCCGGCCGAGCAGGTGAAGGACAGCTACAACTTCGTCAACTCGGTGGCGGCCACGCTGAAGGCCAAGAAGGTCCTCCAGCTCGCCCGCATGCCGGGCCTGACGGTGACGTTCGACGCGCCGGTGAAGCTCAGCGGCACGGTCACGACCCTGCCGACGTCGAAGCACCTCTGGCCGACGGCCGCCGGCGTGAAGCCGCTGTGGGGCAACAGGCCGGCGACGGGACAGCGGATGCCGACGATCGCGATCGTCGACTCCGGCATCGACAAGAACCGGCCGGACTTCGACAACGGCGCACGCGTGATCGACGACGTGGTCATCACGCAGCTCAAGCCGAACTCCTCCGGTGACGGTCGCGGCCACGGCACGTTCGTCGCGGGGATCGCAGCGGGGAGCGCCCGCGATCAGGCAGGCGCGGCTCCGCAGGCGAACCTCATCTCGCTGGACGTCATGGACGACAGCGGGATGGCCCGGACGAGCGACGTCATCGCGGCGGCCGAGTGGATCTACGAGAAGCGGGTCGACAGGAACATCAAGGTCGCGAACTTCTCGCTCCACTCGACGATGCCGAGCAACTTCATGAACGACCCGCTCGACAGGGCGGTCGAGAAGCTGTGGTTCGGCGGCGTGACGGTCGTCGTGGCTGCCGGCAACTACGGCAAGCCGGACGGCCCGAGCGGCATTCCGTACGCACCCGGAAACGATCCGTTCGTCATCACCGTGGGCGCAGTCGACCTCGAGGGCAGCGTGAACATCAGGCGTCACGACGTCCCGAACTGGTCGGCGTACGGCTACACGAAGGACGGGTTCCGGAAGCCGGAGCTCGCGGCGGCCGGCCGCTACATGATCGGGCCGGTGCCCTCGGCGGCGACCCTTCGCGGGGCGAAGCCCGAGAACGTGGTCGACGCCGGGTACATGCGGCTGTCCGGCACGTCCTTCGCGGCTCCGGTCGTGGCGGGTGCCGCGGCGCAGCTCCTGCTCGACCATCCGACGTGGACGCCGGATCAGGTCAAGGGCGCACTCATGCAGCGTGCCCGGTACATCCCGGACGCTCCGCCTGGCTCGGCCGGGGTCGGCGAGATCAACGCTGCCCGGTCGACGATGCTGAGCAGCCCGCCGAACCCGAACGCGGCGCTCAACAGGTTCGTCAAGCCGAACCTGCTGACCGGACTCAAGGAGTTCGACGGTGCCGCCTGGTACGCGGCGGCCAAGGCGAACGTCTCGTGGGACTCGGTCTCCTGGAGCGACGTCTCCTGGACTGACGTCTCGTGGACGGACGTCTCCTGGGCAGATGTCTCGTGGAGCGACGTCTCCTGGGCAGATGTCTCCTGGAGCGACGTCCTGGCAGCTGCAGATGTGAGCTGGGAGGACAACGCCGAGACGGAGCAGGCGAACCCCCTGGGCGACTACGTGTCGACCCCGGAGGAGGAGGCCCTCGCGGCCGAGCTCGGCCTCGTCGAGGCTCCTGCTCCAGCCGAAGTCGCGGTTCCGTAGCGAACCGATCCCGAGCCGGGGGCTGCGCAGCACGGCAGTCCCCGGCTCACCCTTTTGGGGGAAACGTTTTCACCCTTCCGGCCGATAGCTCGAACGGGTGATGTCCCCACCACCGCGCGGGCGTACCGTCAGCCCAGGGATGACCCTTTCATCCCGCCTGCGCGAAGGAGCAACGTTGCGGCAAATCGGCGGAAAGAGCACCAAGTGAGCGCCATTCCGAGCGAGATTCGTTTCGGAGGCGAAGCGCCTAGCCGCGACCCGGTCCCGCGGCAGCGGCTCTCGTTCCCCGCGCTCGCCTACCTCGTCGTCGTGGTCGGCGCTGCATGCGTCGTCACCGCGCCGCTCCTCTCGCAGCTCGATCGTGACCAGGACGGCTGGATCACGTTCCTGATCCTGGCCGGCTCGGCCGCCGTCGCACAGCTCTTCCTGGTGCGGACGGGGAAGAACCAGTCGTACCAGACATCGATCGTCTTCCTGATCCCGGCTGCGCTGCTGCTGCCGCCGGAGCTCGTCGCGCTGGTGCCGGTCGTGCAGCACCTGCCCGACTGGCTCAAGAACCGGACCGTCTGGTACATCCAGATCTTCAACATCTCCAACTTCACGCTCGCGATCCTCGCGGCGTCCGGCGGTGCGCACGTCGTCGAGAACCTGCCGGCTCTCGCGGGCCACGACAACCTCCAGTTTGCGCTCGGCGGGCTCACGGCCTGCGTGCTGCTCGTCGGGATCAACCATTCGCTGCTCGCGCCGATGCTGGCGCTCGCCAGAGGGCATTCGCTGCGAGAGTCGGGGCTCTTCAGCTTCCAGAGCCTGTCGACGGACCTCGTGCTGGCGGCGCTCGGCGTCGGGATCGCGACGTTCTGGGACTCGAACCCGTGGATGGTGCCGTTCGCCGTCGCCCCGCTGCTGCTGATCCACCGCTCGCTGGCGGTCCCGAAGCTCGAGGCGGAGGCGCGGGTGGACCCGAAGACCGGTCTCTTCAACGCCCGCCACTTCGGCCAAGCGCTGAACGAGGAGCTGACGCGTGCTGCCAGGTTCGACCGCCCGATGTCGCTGATCATGGCCGACCTCGACCTCCTGCGGGAGATCAACAACACCTACGGCCACCTCGCCGGCGACGCAGTGCTCAAGGGCATCGCCGAGGTCTTCCGGGCGCTCCTGCGCCACTACGACGTCCCGGCCCGATTCGGTGGCGAGGAGTTCAGCATCCTCCTGCCGGAGACGAGCCCGGAGGAGGCGCTCGAGATCGCCGAGCGGATCCGCCGCGCGGTCTCCCAGCGGACCTTCGACGTCGAGACGTCCAGCGAGCCGATCCGCGCGACCGTCTCGATCGGCGTGGCGTCGTTCCCCCGCGACGGCTCGGACCCGAACGAGCTGATTCACCAGGCCGACCTCGCCGTCTACCGCGCGAAGCTCCAGGGCCGCAACCGGGTTCTCGACGCGACCTCGTCCGAGCCGCTGGCCATGCCGCCGGCGCGGCGCGCGCGGCTGACCGCGGTGACCGAGGACGGCGACCACGTGGTGCCGCTCCCGCCGGTGGAGGAGATGGCGCCGGGCCAGGAGCGGCGACAGGCGCCGCACCGGCCGCACGCAGTTCAGGGGCCCCGCTTCTTCTCGCTTTCGAAGAGCCTCGCGACGCTCGTCGGGGTCGTCTCGTTCGTCGGGATCTCCGCAGGCATCCTCGGTGCGCTCTTCGGCACGGCGACGGATGTATTCGGCCTGGTCGCGCTCGTCATCCTGGTCGGTCTCGGCCAGGCGGTTGCACTCGAGGTGGACGACGGCTCGATCTCCGTCAGCGCCGTCGGTGCGCTCGCAGGCGCCGCCCTGTTCGGGCCGCGCGCTGCGCTCGCGCTCGCGATCACGACGTGCGTGGTCGACTGGAGCGCCAAGCGGTACCCGCTCCACCGAACGCTTTTCAACATCGGCGCGCTCTCCCTGGCGTCGCTTGCGGCCTCCGCGGTCTTCGCGCTCGGCTTCGACGGCAGCCTCGGTGAGCTCGTCACCGTCGGCGCCGGACTAGCGGCCGGCGCCGCCTACTTCGCCGTGAACACCGGCCTGCTCAGCTTTGCCCTCGCGATGGAGGGGCACGAGCGCTGGTGGAGGGCCTGGCACGAGCGCTTCCTCTGGCTCCTGCCGCACTGGGTCGTCTACGGCTTCGTCGGCGGCGTCATGGCGATCGCGTACCACGCGGCGGGCCCCTACGCCCTCGCGGTGTTCGCGGTGCCGCTGCTCCTCATGCGCAAGACGCAGGAGGCGTACCTCCGGCACACCCGCAAGAGCGCCCAGAAGCTCCGCGAAGCGGCCGAGACGATCCAGGATCAGAACGTCTCGCTGGAGAAGGCGAACCGGCTCCTGCGTGAGCGCTCGACGGCGGCCATGGAGTCCCTGTCGGCCACGGTGGACGCGCGCGATGCGTACACCGCCGGTCACTCTCGGCGGGTACAGGAGCTGGCGCTGGCGATTGGCCGCGAGCTCGGGCTCTCGAAGGCCGAGCTCGACCTTCTCGGGCATGCGGCGCTCTTCCACGACATCGGCAAGCTCGCGGTCCCCGACGCGATCCTCCTGAAGCCGGCGACGCTGACGCACGACGAGTGGGATCTCATGCAGCGCCACGCGGAGGAGGGGGCACGCATCATCGACCGCCTCGGCTTCCTGCAGGACGCTGTGCCCGCCATCCGGCACCACCACGAGCGCTTCGACGGCACGGGCTACCCGGACGGCCTCAAGGGCGAGGACATCCCGCTCGGCGCGCGCATCATCCACGTCGCCGACGCGCTCGACTCGATGCTCACGACTCGCATCTACCGCGCCGCCCGGCCGGCGAAGGAAGCGATGGAGGAGCTCAAGCGCTCCGCCGGCAGCCAGTTCTGCCCGCGCTGCGTGGCCGCACTGGAGCGGATCCTTCCGCCGGAGCTCCTGGAAGACGAGAACGCCCGGCAGGCCATGCTGGCCGCCTCTGCCTAGGCTGCTCGGGCGCACTTGCATTTCGGCTAATTCGCTCTACACTTCTTGCCATGGCTCGACGGCCGGCCCGCGAGCTGCTCGAGTCACTCGACCGAGACGCTCTGGCCCAATTTCAAGCGGGAATCCGCAAGCGCTACACCGACGAGGAGATCGTTCAGCAGCTCCAGGAATCCGCTGAGCGACTCGGGCGATCGCCGTCGATGCGCGAGTTCGCGGCGGACGAGAAGACGTCGGTCCATCCGCAGACGGTCATCGAGCACTTCGGCAGCTGGAACGCAGCCAAGCGCGCTGCCGGTCTCGTCCCCAGACGGTTTGCGACCCGCGAGGAGCTCCTGCAGCTGCTGCGCGAGCTGGGGGAGAGGCTCGAACGTACGCCGACGGCCCGCGACCTCGACGAGAACCGCGGGTCGATGCCGTCGAAGTCGCTCTATTGGCACACGTTCGGCTCGCTGACGAACGCGCTTCGCGAGGCCGGCTTCGACGTCCCCGTCGGCGAGGAGCGGCTGGAGCGTGCGATCGATCAGGGAGTCGAGGTCGCGATCGGCCTGGGGCGGCTTCCGAAGTTCCAGGAATGGACGGCCGCCCGCAAGGAGGACGAGTCACTGCTGACCGAGTGGCAGATCTACCGCATGTTCGACGTCCGCCGCGGCGCGTGGTCGACGTTCCAGTACCTGATCCGCGAGCGGCTGCTCGAGGACGGCTACGACGTCTCGCCCGACGGACGGGTTTCGCGGAAGAAGAGCGCTAGAGCGAAGCGAGCGCCGTCAGCAGGCGAAGGCAGGACTCGCGCTCGCCCGGCGCGCGCACGGCGGGGAGGGGCTGCTCGGTAAAGCCCCGGTCGGGGCGGAAAGCCTCCTTGCCCGTCACACGTCCGCCCTCGAGCGTCACGAGCGTCCCCTCGTCGAGCTCGCGCTTCTTCAGCTTCAGCTGCAGGAACCGCTCACAGACCTCGAGCGCGTGCTCCGTCGAGGCGAAGAAGATGCCGTCACGCGTCTCGCCCGTCCAGAGCGGCCGGCCGACGCCGCGTGCGACGTAGACGCGGCCCGGCTTGCGCTCGTCGACCCACGCGGACGCCATCGAGCCGCGCAGCTGCTCCAGCGTCTCCGACTTCGACCCGAACGTCTCGACGAGCGCGAAGATTGCCTCCGTGTCGACGGTCATCGAGGGCTCGTCGCGCTCGAAGCCGTGCCGGTGGAAGATCTCCTCGTCGTTGAGGATGATCCCGTTGTGCACGCCGACCACGTCCCCGTGGCGGACGGGATGGTTGTTCGCGGCGATGGTGGGGTGGCCCTTCGTGTAGTCGCGCACGTGAAGGAGGACCTCGACGGACTCCGCCGGGACGGTCAGCTCGGTGAGCAGCGCGCTCGCGCCTGAGCGGCGCTTGTGCACGGAAACGGAGCCGCCGACCTCACGGAACGCGTAGCCGACCGCGTCGGCGCCACGCTCGGCGATGCCGGCGAGCAGGGCCTGAGCCGCCAATGTCCGGTCGATTCCGGCATCGGGCTTCAGGCTGTATCCGGCAATACCACACATAAGGAAAACTTCGACCCCAACTTCGTACGACGTTAGCGATTCCCTTCGGTTAGTCATCGAAACCCGAGCCTCCCTCGAACGGGGGAACCCGACTGAGGAGTCGAGCGCCGATACAGCGTGCGTGGAGCCGCGGCCCATTCCCGAGCCGGAGGTCCAAGAGACCCCTGTGCCTCATCTCGAGGTGGTTCCGGGTGCCGGCGCGCTCGACAAGCCGGACGTCGAGGAGCGCGAGGAGCCGAGCGGGAAGACCGACGACGGCACGCCGCTGTCCGACCCGCTGAAGCTCTACGTCCGCCAGATCGGCGACGGCCCGCTACTTACGGCCGAGGAGGAGCGCGAGCTGGCCCGCCGCAAGGACGCAGGCGACGAGGCGGCGAAGCGCAAGCTCATCGAGTCCAACCTGCGCCTCGTCATGTCGATCACCCGGAACTACACGAAGGCCGGCGTCCCGCTGCTCGACCTGATCCAGGAGGGGAACCTCGGCCTGATCCGCGCGGTCGAGAAGTTCGACTGGAAGCTCGGCTTCAAGCTCTCCACGTACGCGACGTGGTGGATCCGCCAGGCCGTCGCTCGCGCGCTCGCCGACCAGGGGAGGACCATCCGCCTGCCCGTGCATGTCGCCGAGCAGGCCCGGAAGGTGCTCCGCGCCCGCAGGATCCTCACGCAGAAGCTCAATCGCGACCCGACGGTCGAGGAGATCGCGAAGGAGAGCGGCTTCACCGTCGAGCGCGTCCGTGAGCTCTTCGACCTCGTCGAGGATCCTGTGAGCCTCGAGACGCCCGTCGGCGACGGCGAGAGCCTCTACGGCGACCTGATCGAGGACACGAAGTCCGATCGGCCCGACGATGCCACCGCCAAGGAGCTGCGCTCCGTCGAGCTCGCCGAGGCGATGAACCGCCTGAACCCGCGGATGCGCCGTGTGCTGGCGATGCGGTTCGGCCTCGACGGACACACGCCGAAGACGCTCGAGGAGGTCGGCACCGACCTCGGCATCACCCGCGAGCGCGTCCGCCAGCTCGAGTCGCGTGCGCTGCGCGAGCTGCGCTCAGTCGCGCCCGGGCTGCAGTTCTATCTCGACGCCTGAACGCCGCCGCCGCTAGGCGACGGACTCGATCTCGTGCAGGCGGCTCAGGCGCTTCAACGCGTGACCTTCGATCTGCCGGACGCGCTCGCGCGTGAGCTCGAGCGTCCGGCCGATCTCCTCGAGCGTCCTCGGCTCGGAGTTGTCGAGCCCGTAGCGGAGGGTCAGCACGGCGCGCTCGCGCTCGGTAAGGCAACCGAGCGCGCGGGCGAGCGCCTGGCTGCGAAGCGAGACCTCGACCTCCTCGTCGGGCTGGGGCCCGCCGCAGGCGACGAAATCTCCGAAGACGGCGTCCTCCGTCTCGCCGACGGGCTGGTCGAGGCTCGTCGACGCATGCGCAGCCGCCTTCACCTCGCGCGCCTGCTCGATGGGGAGGCTGGCCTCGTCGGCGATCTCCTCGAGCGTCGGCTCCCGGCCGAGCTGCGTCCAGAGGATCCGCTCGGCCTTGTTGAGTTTCTGGAGCCGCTCGACGATGTGCACCGGCATCCGGATCGTCCGCGCCTTGTCCGCAAGCGCCCTGGCCACGGCCTGGCGGATCCACCAGGTGGCGTACGTCGAAAACTTGTACCCGCGGCGCCAGTCGAACTTCTCGACGGCGCGGATCAGGCCGAGCGTTCCCTCCTGGATCAGGTCGAGGAAGGGCAGTCCCTGGTTGCGGTAGTTCTTCGCGATCGAGACGACCAGCCGGAGGTTCGACTGGATCATCCGCTGCTTCGCCTGCATGTCGCCGCGCTCGATCCGCTTCGAGAGCTCGACCTCCTGGGCGGCGGTCAGCAGCGGGTGCCGGCCGGCCTCGCGCAGGAACAGCTGGAGCGCGTCGGTCGTGGTCTCGTAGACGGGCTGCGGAGGCGGCTCCGGAGCCTTCTCCGGCGCCTTTTCCTCCTCGACGACGTCGATCCCGCGCTGCTCGAACTCACGCTGCAGCGCCTCGAGCTCCAGCTCGTCCAGATCGAGCGGCTCGAGCACCTCGGCGAGCTCGGCATGTCTGACAGTTCCGGATTGTTCGGCAGCCTCGAGCAGGTTGCGCAAGTCCTCGCTGCCGAGGACGGACTCGATTTCGGCCGTCGTCATCCCGTTAGTTGGCTCTTTCCCACTACTGGCGACGCAAAACGTGTTGCTGCTGGGACCTCATCTCCCGAGGCGGCGCGAGTCTATACAGAATCGACACAAGCCGCTGGAATCCGAACGCACGATAACGGGCGTTATGTCAAGTTGAAGGGTGCGACCCCGCTTCCCCTTTGTGCTGTACGCCGTGCTCGTCGTGGCTGCAGTCGCGCTGCTGCTCTCTGGTTGGAGCTGCGAAAGGTCCGGGGCATTCGTTTGGGGATCCGTACCGCTGACGGACACGCCGCTCATAAGGACTCGTATAGAAGTCACCGCGCTGGGGATAGCGGCGTGCGGCGGGGTAGCACCGACCGAGTTTGGGGTCCGTGAGGTCCTGCCGCACCCCCAGCAAGCTAGACCGGTTCCACCACCAGCACCGGGACGGGGTCGCAGCGCGCTCCCCGGCACCCATGAGCCTCGTTCACCGCTCTGCTGAGTTATCCACAGATTGGATCCATTGCTGTGGAAATGTGGAAAATTGATTCGTTTGCAAATAGCGGGAAAAAGCCGCTTTTCGGTGGCTTGAGGACCTTGCATCTCCCCGACATGCTCCCTAGTCTCCTCCCTGCGTCGAGTACGGGACGCCGGTAGGACGAAGCAGATCCTGAGGGCTGTAGCCGGAAGGCGAAAGTCACCAGGATCGGTGGACGAAAGCGTGATCGGCTCGGCGAATGATCTGGCGCAGAGGGGCTCTCGGGTTCCTAGGCGCCAGATCCTTTTTTGTGGTCCGACTAGAGCACATTCACCCACATGCTGTGGAAATGTGGAAAAATGAACTCGTCGCAAATTGCGGGAAATTGTGGTTTCGGAGGTCTTGAAACCTGCCGCGGCCGGCCGTAATGTCCCACCTGCGTCGAGCACGGGACGCCGGTAGGACGAAGCAGATCCTGAGGGCTGTAGCCGGAAGGCGAAAGTCACCAGGATCGGTGGACGAAAGCGTGATCGGCTCGGCGAATGATCTGGCGCAGAGGGGCTCTCGGGT